>Ga0247770_1000972_pt1 | contig 25449 bp, 5 predicted proteins | sample UWRJL136409B6_FD_179943 | JGI IMG/M metagenome (GOLD analysis project Ga0247770, IMG submission 179943) | Plant litter microbial communities from Arlington Agricultural Research Station in Wisconsin, United States - UWRJ-L136-409B-6 | ecosystem: Environmental > Terrestrial > Plant litter >... | reverse complement strand
TCCTGAACGGCGACCCGGCGGGGGCGGTGCTGGTCCCCTTCTCCAACCTGCGCCCGGGCCACCGGGTGCGCACCGCCGACGGCGGCACGGCCGCCGTGGAGTTCACCACCTACATCCAGTTCAAGGGCGGGGTGCGGCACATCTCGATGGGGATCTGGGAGCCGGGGGAGCCGCTGGACGGGCACCTGGTGAACTCCAACGGGCTGGTGACCGCCGACCTGGGGGTGCAGATGCGGTACTACGCCGGCACGATCCCGCCGGAGATGGTGGACAGCGGCGAGGGGCTCCCGGCGCTGGGGTCGCCCAAGTTCCACGCCAGCTACGACACCGCCGCGTACACCGACTTCGTCAACGACCCGGCCAGGTGGCCGCGGGACGTCATCCCGCTGAGCCCGGCGCTGGTGCACGTGCCGGCCTCGGCGCTCGCCTACTTCACCCCCCGGCAGGCCGCCGACATCGAGGAGTCGCTGCGGCAGCAGGACCTGGGCAACTCCATGCCGCTGACGCAGGCCCTCTACCTCTTCAACCTCAACCGGGCGTTCTACCCGGACATCCTGTACATCGTGGACTGGGCCAGCGTGCGGACCAACGCCTGGTTCTTCCGCGACTACCGGCAGAACTACGTGGTGATCTCGGGCGGGCTGCTGCGCGTCCCCGAGCTGGCGCTGGAGGGGATCGCCGTCATCCTGTCGCACCTGGTGGCCAACCAGCGCGGCGTCCGCTGCACCGCCGAGGCCGACTGGGAGGGGGTGCGCAACGAGCTGCGCGAGGTCTGGTACAACGACCTCTTCTTCCAGACCTTCGAGCGGGGGATCGCGCAGCTGGAGGCGGTCTTCGATCGGATCACCCCCGACAACCGCAAGGGCGACCCCGACCAGGTCTGCTCCGACCCGGGGATCGACTGCCGCGTCCAGGCGCTCTGGGCGGGCGCCGGCCTCACCGCGCTCCCGAAGTGCGCGGTGCCGCCGCCGGACTTCGCGGTGGCGGGGGCCGAGGCGGTGAGCCTGACGGAGGTGGTGGTGACCTTCAACAACCCGTACAACCAGCCCTCGGCGGCCGACCCGGCCAACTACGTCTTCGCCCCGGCGGGGAAGGCGGTCTCGGTGCGCGAGGAGGTCGGCGCGCTGGCGGTGCGGGTGGAGGTGGAGGGGCTGGAGGCGGAGAGCCAGTACACGGTCACCGTGAGCGACGTCTACAGCGGGTCGGGGAAGCCGCTGGCCCCCGGCTACGACAGCGCGAAGTTCACCACCGGCCCGGAGGTGGGATCGTGAGCCATCCGCTCCAGGAGCTGCAGGGGGTGGAACGCTGGGACGAGGTCCGCGGCCGGCTGGGCGAGCTGGCCAGCCTGGACGGGCCCGCCCCGGCGGCGGTGGCGCGCCGGGCCATGGCGGACCCGCGCTTCGCCTTCTACCTCCTCTTCACCCGCGGCGCCCCCGACCTGCAGCGCCCGCTGCTGGAAGACCCGCGCAACGCCGAGTGGGCGCGCGAGGAGGAGGATGCGTCGGCGCTCGCGCTGGCCGGGAAGGCGGCGAAGGCGCTGGCGCGGTGGGGCGCGGGCGGGTTCCGCACCGTGGACGAGGCCACGCGCCGGGCGCGGCTGGACACCTGCGCCGGGTGCCCCAGCCTGGGCGAGGCCCCGGAGCGCAGCGTGTACGCGGGGCTCACGCTGCTGGCCGGCGACCGGCGCGTGTGCTCGGCGTGCGGGTGCGGGGTGGCGCGCAAGGCCACGCTGGCCACCGAGAGCTGCCCGCTGGGCAAGTGGGAGCAGCTGGCGGCGGCGGCGTCGGCCTGACGTCGCTCCGGCCGGGCGCATCCTTCGGGATCGGGGGAGGGTGGGGGATCGATGGAGATCTCTCGCCGTCCTTCGCCTCCGCAGGATGCGCCGTCCGCCCGGCGCGGATGCGTCCTCGGGGATCGGAGGAGGGTGGGGGATCGATGTGGATCTTCCGCCGTCCTTCGCCTCCGGGGATGCATCGTCCGTTCGGCCCGGATGCGTCCTCGGGGGTGGGGATGGTGGGGGATCAATCGAGATCTCCCGCCATCCTCCGCCTTCGCGGATGCATCGTCCGTTCGGCGCGGATGCGTCCTCGTGGATCGGGGGGAGGGTGGGGGATCGATGTGGATCTTCCGCCGTCCTTCGCCTCCGCGGATGCATCGTCCGTTCGGCGCGGATGCGTCCTCGTGGATCGGGGGGATGGTGGGGGATCGATGTGGATCTCCCTCCGTCCTCCGTCTTCGCGAGGATGCATGGTCCGTTCGGCGCGGGCGATCCCGATCCCGATCCCAATCGATCCGAAGCATCACGGTCCATCGGCGGGGAGACGCCCTTTCCGGCGCGTCCCTTCTCCGAACGCCCCTTCCCCTCCGGCACGGGAGAAGATCCAATGACGTCGCGGAAATGCCTGGACAACATCGTGAAGCAGCCTCCGCCCGGGAACCACTACTGCCCGGTAGACACGTGCGCCGACATCCAGCCGGACATCAACAAGTACTGCCTCAGCCACGGCATGCCGCGCGACGCGGTCTATCCCACCTTCGCGCGGAACGGCAGCGGGAAGTGCTACTGCTGCTGCGACATCGCGGCGGCGGAGGCCGGGGCCGCCGCCGTGGAGGTGGAGCCGGGCCTCTACCGCCTATCCAATTCGCTGGCCGTGGGCGATCCGGTGCTCGCCACCGGGCCCACGCTGGACGGGTGGACGACGCGCGTGGTGACGCACGCGGCGGCCATCGGCCCGGTGCCGGCGGACGCGCCCACCATGGCGGGCGAGTTCCGGCTGGAGGGCGGGGAGGTGCGCACGCTGGTGGCCTCGTGCGACCAGCTTCTCCTTTCCGCGGAGGCCGGCGCGGCGCCGCTGGTCCCGTTCGCGCGGCTCCGCCCGGGCGACCGGGTGCGGGCGGCCGACGGCGGCGCGGCCACGGTGGTGCTCACCTCGTACGTCCGCTTCTCGGGCGCGCTGCGGCAGGTGGCGCTGGGCGCGTACGAGGCGGGGGTGCTGGACGGCCACCTCTTCAACGCCAGCGGGCTGGTGACGGCCGACCTGGCCGTGCAGCTGGCCTGGGCGGCCGGCGCGCTCCCGCCCTCGCTGGTGGAGGGCGGCGCCGGGCTCCCCGACATCGGCTCGCCGGAGTTCCACGCGGCGTACGACACGGACGCCTACACCGACTTCGTGGGCCACCCGTCGCGCTGGCCGCCGCTCTGCGAGGCCGTGGCCGCGCCGGGCGCGAGCGTCTGGAGCTGAGGCGCTCCGACCGGCGCCGGCGGGGCGGGGGAGCCCCCCGTCCTCCCGTCCGCCTGACGGAAACGGCCGCCCGACGCATCGGCGTCGGGCGGCCGTTCCATCCTTCCGGGCTCCGTCGATCCAGTGGGCTCCGCCGATGCCGATGCATGATCCAGATCCGTTGAGTGATAGGCTGGATCAATACTACCGCTCGTATTGCGTCACTTAGATTGAAAATCGATCGCGCTCGGCCTCTCTGCGTCGGTTCCAGGACGACGAATCGGCTTACGGATGATGAGCGGATCGCACGATGTCGCATCTGGAACGCAAATCACTTGCGGAGCCTCTTGCTAGATGTTCCGGGCGTGCCTATAGTACGTCCGCAAACAGAAAGCCGGCCACAGAGCCTGTAGCGTCACAAGCGTGACGGATGCTGCGGGGAATCGCTGTTCCGAAGCGCGCGGCCGCCACGCCGCGCGGGTGGATGCGCACCTCCCTGTGATGCATCGTTAACCCCTGCGAACAGATCGCTTGCGTGCGCTCTTCCCGGTCCGGTCACCTGGAAGAGGGAGAAGGAGCGCTCCCTGAGCACGCATCCGCCTACGTTCTTTTCACGGCATGTTTTTTAGATCGTGCGATTCTCGCGCGGGAACACGACGCCAACCGGGAGAAAACGCTCATGTCGACGAGCACGGAGCGGCAGGAAGAGACGTATCGCGTGGTGAAGAACCACGAGGAGCAGTACTCGATCTGGTCGGCGCACCGGGAGGTGCCGGACGGGTGGACCGTGGCCGGGAAGACGGGGAGCAAGGACGAGTGCCTGGCGTACATCGAGGAAGTCTGGACCGACATGCGCCCGCTGAGCCTGCGCAATAAGATGGCCGAAATGGGGATGTAGGCGAGGCGCGGAGCGGGACGGCCATCCCCGGCCTCCGTTTCGCGCGCGCTACCTGATTGTTACTTCACGACGGTTTGTCGTCGTCGTGGATGCGGGCCGCGGGCTGGAGGGCGGGTCGGGCGGAAGGACGGCGGAGCGGAGTCGAGATCGGGGCAGGCAATCAGCCACGCTGGCCGAGTGATCGATGAGCACACTTTCCCGGGACGGGACGGTCCAGGGCCAGGCGGCCCTGCGGCGCGCGCGGCACGACGAGGCGGTCGTGGACGCGTACCCGCTCACGCCGATGCAGCACGCCATGCTCCTCCGCAGCCAGCGCGACCCGCGCGGCGGCTTCTACGTCCAGCAGTTCGTCTGCACCCTCCGCGAGCGGCTGGACGTCCCGGCGCTCCGGGGCGCGTGGCGGCGCCTGGTGGCGCGGCACCCCGCGCTCCGCACCTCCTTCCACCTGGACGCCGCCCCCGAGCCGCTCCAGCGGGTCCACGCGCGCGTGGAGCTTCCCTGGAGCGAGCACGACTGGCGCCCGCTGGACGGCGGCGCCCGGGACGCGGCGATGCTGGACCACCTGCGGGAGGACCGCGCCGCGGGGCTCCGCCCGGAGGACGCCCCGCTGATGCGCCTCGCCCTCTTCCGGGTGGAGGACGACGAGTACCGGCTGGTGTGGACCTCCCACCACGCGGTGCTGGACGGGCACTCCCGGCGGATCCTGCTGCGCGAGGTGTTCAAGGACTACCAGGCGCGGCGGGAGGGGCGGCCCTTTCCCCGCGCCGAGCGGAGGGCGTTCGGCGAGTACGTCCGCTGGCTGGAGGAGGCGGAGGCGCCGGACACCCGCGCCTTCTGGGAAGAGGAGCTGCGCGGCTTCGAATCTCCCAACCCGCTGGTCCTGGAGGGCGACGCCGGCGCGCGGGAGCCCCGGGAGCGGTACCGCTTCGAGCTCTCGGCGGAGCTGACCTCCGCGCTCCGGCGGCTGGCGGAGGGGCGCGGGATCACCCTCAACACCGTGCTGCAGGGCGCCTGGGCCCTCCTCCTCGGCCGCTACACCGGCGACCGGGACGTGGTGTTCGGCGCCACGCGGTCGTGCCGCCGGGGCGGCTTCGAGGGCGCCGGGGAGGTGGTGGGGCTGCTGAGCAACACCCTTCCCCTGCGCATCCGCCTGGACGCGGCGCGCTCCGTCGCCGACACCCTGGACGACGTGCGCTCGACCTGGGTGCGGATGCGCCCGCACGAGCGAACGCACCTCTCGCGCATCCAGGCGTGGAGCGCCGTCCCCGGCGGAACCCCGCTCTTCGAGACGTCGTTCGGGTTCGACACCGAGACCGTGCAGGACTCGCTGCACCGCCTGGGCAAGGCGTGGCGGCGCCGCGCCTTCGACCTCCTCCAGTGGGTCAACTCCCCGCTCACCGTGGTGGCGAGGGGGGGCGCGCGGATCTCCCTGGAGATGCTGTACGACCCCGCCCGCCTGGGCCGGGAGGCGGTGGGACGGATGGGGGAGCACCTCGCCGCCGTCCTGGCCGCCTTCGCGGCGGATCCCGGGCAGCCGCTGGGCCGCGTCGAGATCCTCTCCCCCGCCGAGCGGCACCATCTCCTGGAGGCGCTGAACCCGCCCGCCGGCCCCGGCCACGGGGACGCCACCCTCCCCGGGATCTTCCAGGAGTGGGCGGCGCGGACGCCGGACGCCACCGCGCTGGTCTTCGGGGACGAATCGCTCACGTACGGGGCGCTGGAGCGGCGCGCCAACCGGCTGGCCCACCACCTGGCGCGCCTCGGCGTGGGGACGGACGCGCGGGTGGGCGTCCTCCTGGAGCGGGGGATGGAGCTGGTCGTCTCCCTGCTGGCCGTGCTGAAGGCCGGCGGCTGCTACGTCCCCCTCGATCCCGCCTACCCCGCCGAGCGGCTGGCGCTGATGCTGGCCGACGGCGGCGCGCGCGTGCTGGTGACCCGCCGCGAGCACCTGGGGGCGCTGGACGCCGCCGGCCTCTCCGTGGTGTGCCTGGACGAGGCCGCGCCCCTCCTCGCCGCGGAGCGCGACGACGCGCCGCTCGGCGCCCGGGCGGAGAGCCTGGCGTACGTCGTCTACACCAGCGGGAGCACGGGGCGGCCCAAGGGGGTGATGGTGGCCCACCGGCACGTGGTGCAGCTGGTGCGCGGGACCGACTACGTGGAGATCCGTCCCGGCGACCGCGTGGCGCAGGCGTCCAACGCCAGCTTCGACGCGCTCGCCTTCGAGGCGTGGGGCGCCTTCCTGAACGGCGCCACCCTGGTGGGCATCCCCCGCGACGTCCTCCTCGCCCCCGCCCGGTTCCGCGGCGTCCTCCGCGAGGAGCGCATCACCACCCTCTACCAGACCACCGCGCTCCTGAACCAGCTGGCGCGCGAGGAGCCGGGGATCTTCGCGCCGCTGCGCGAGGTGCTCTTCGGCGGGCAGGCGGCGGACGCGGACAGCGTGCGGCGGCTCCTGGCGGCCGGCGGGCCCGCGCGCCTGCTGCACATGTACGGGCCCACCGAGACGACCGCCTGGTGCTCCTGGGAGCGGGTGGAGGAGGTCGCCGAGGGGGCGCTCACCGTCTCCGTGGGCCGCGCCACGCGCAACCAGCGCATCTACCTCCTGGATGCCGAGCTGCACCCGGTCCCCCTCGGCGCGCCGGGGGAGGCGTACGTCGGCGGGGCCGGGGTGGTGCGCGGCTACCTGGAGCGGCCCGCGCTCACGGCGGAGCGCTTCCTCCCCGATCCCTTCGCCGGCCGGCCCGGGGCGCGGATGTACCGCACCGGCGACCGGCTGCGCTGGCGGGGGGACGGGCGGCTGGAGTTCGTGGGCCGGGTGGACGAGCAGGTGAAGATCCGCGGCTTCCGGATCGAGCCGGGGGAGATCGAGGCGGTGCTCTCCGCCCACCCGGAGGTGCGCGAGGCGCGGGTGATCGTCCGCGGGGACGGGGCGGGGGAGAAGCGGCTCGTGGCGTACGTGGTGGGGGCGGCGGACGCGGAGGGGATGCGCGCGCACCTGCGGCGGAGCCTCCCCGAGTACATGGTCCCCGCCGCCTTCGTGGCGGTGGACCGGCTCCCGCTGACCCCCAACGGGAAGCTGGACGTCCGGGCGCTCCCCGCGCCGGAGCACGGCTCCGCCGGCGCGCGCCCCGCGGCCCCCGGGACGCCGACCGAGGAGGTGCTGTCGGGGATCTGGGCCGACGTGCTGCGCCGCGAGCGGGTGGGCGTGGAGGAGAGCTTCTTCGCGCTGGGCGGGCACTCGCTCCTGGCCATGCGGGCGCTCTCGCGGGTGCGCGAGGTGTTCGGGGTGGAGCTGCCGGTGCGCGCCATCTTCGACGGGCCCACGGTGGCGGAGGTGGCGCGGCGGGTGGAGGAGGCCCGCGGGGCCGGCCTCCCCCTCGCCCCCGCCGTCGTGCCGGTCGATCGCGCGGGCCCGCCGCCGCTCTCCTTCGCGCAGGAGGGGCTCTGGTTCGTGGACCAGCTGGCGGGGACGGGGACGCTCTACAGCATCCCCGTGGCGCGGCGGCTGGGGGGCGCGCTGGACGCGGAGGCGCTGGAGCGGGCCCTGGGCGAGATCGTCCGCCGGCACGAGGCGCTCCGGACCGTCTTCCGCGAGGTGGACGGGGCGCTGGAGCAGGTGATCGCCCCCTTCTCCGGCTTCGCGCTCCCGGTGGAGGACCTCTCGGAGCGGGGGGATGCGGAGCGCGAGGCGGAGGCGATGCGGCGCGCGGCCGAGGACGCGGCGCGCCCGTTCGACCTCTCGGCGGGCCCGCTCTTCCGCGCCGCGCTGCTGCGGCTGGCGGACGACGAGCACCTCCTCCTCCTCTGCATGCACCACGTGGTCGGCGACGGGTGGAGCCTGGGCGTCCTCTTCCACGAGCTGGAGGCGCTCTACGGCGCCTTCCGCGAGGGGCGGGAGTCGCCCCTCCCCGACCTCGCCGTCCAGTACGCCGACTTCGCCGTCTGGCAGCGGGCGCACCTCTCGGGAGAGGCGCTGGAGCGCCACCTGGCCTACTGGCGGACGCGGCTGGCGGACGCCCCGGAGCTGCTGGAGCTTCCCACCGACCACCCGCGTCCCGCCGTCCCCACGCACCGGGGGGCGCACGAGCGCGTCGACCTCCCCACCGCGCTCCTGGAGCGGCTGCGGGCGCTGGGGCGGAGCGAGGGCGCCACCCTCTACATGGTGCTGCTGGGCGCCTTCCAGGTGCTCCTCTCCCGCTCCGGCGCCGGCGAGGACGTGGTGGTGGGGAGCCCCATCGCGGGGCGCGCGCGCCCCGAGGTGGAGGGGCTGATCGGCTGCTTCGCCAACACGCTGGTGCTGCGGACCGAGCTGGGCGGCGACCCCGCCTTCCGCGAGGTGCTGCGGCGGGTGCGGACGGCCACGCTGGGCGCCTACGAGCACCAGGAGATGGCGTTCGACCGGCTGGTGGCGGAGCTGCGGCCGGAGCGCTCCCTCAGCCACTCCCCCCTCTTCCACGTGACGCTCACCCTGCAGGACGGGGATCTCCCCGACCTGCGCCTACCCGATCTCGCCGCCGGCGCGGTCGAGACGGAGGTCCGCGTCGCCAAGTTCGACCTTCTCCTGGCGATGGAGGCGGGCCCGGACGGCCTGCGCGCGGGGCTCACCTACGCCACCGACCTCTTCGAGGGCGCCACCATCCGCCGGATGCTGGGCCACCTGGCGCATGTCCTGGAGCAGGTGGCCGCCGACGCGGAGCTCCCCCTCTCCGCGCTGAAGCTGATGGGCCCGGCGGAGCGGGCGGCGCTGGTGGAGGCGTGGAGCCGCCGGGAGGAGTTCGCGCCGGACGGGTGCATCCACCAGCGCTTCGAGGCCCGCGCGGCGGAGCGGCCGGGCGCGCCCGCGCTCACCGCCGGCGGCGCGACGCTGACGTACGGCGAGGTGAACGAGCGCGCCAACCGCCTGGCCCGCCGGCTCCGGGCGCTGGGCGTGGGCCCCGAGTCGCGGGTGGGGATCGCGCTGGAGCGGTCGGCCGGGCTGGTGGTGGCCATCCTGGCCGTGCTCAAGGCGGGCGGGGGATACGTCCCGCTCGATCCCTCCTACCCGGCGGAGCGCATCGCCTTCGTCCTGGAGGATGCGGGGATCGGGGTGCTGGTGACGGCGGGCGACCTCCTCCCGCGCCTCCCCGCCTTCGCCGGCGCCGCGCTGTGCCTCGACGCCGACGCGGAGGCGATCGCGGCGGAGAGCGGGGAGAATCCCGGGGTCGAGATCGCGCCCGGCGCCCTCGCGTACGTCATCTACACCTCCGGATCGACCGGGAGGCCCAAGGGGGTGCAGGTCACGCACGCCAGCGTCGTCCGCCTCTTCGACGCCACCGACCGCTGGTTCGGCTTCGCGCCGGACGACGTGTGGACGCTCTTCCACTCCTGCGCCTTCGACTTCTCGGTCTGGGAGATCTGGGGCGCGCTCCTCCACGGCGGCCGGCTGGTGGTCGTCCCCTTCCTCACCACCCGCTCGCCGGACGAGTTCCATCGCCTCCTGGTGGACGAGGGGGTGACGATGCTGAGCCAGACGCCCAGCGCCTTCCGCCAGCTGATCCAGGCCGACCTCGCCTCCGCCGCCGATCCCTCCGCGCTCCGCCTGCGCTGCGTGGTCTTCGGCGGCGAGGCGCTGGACCCGCAGGCGCTGCGCCCCTGGATCGAACGGCGCGGCGACGAGCGGCCGCGGCTGGTGAACATGTACGGGATCACCGAGACCACCGTCCACGTCACCTACCGCCAGATCACCCGCGCCGACCTGGACCGGGCCGGGAGCCCCATCGGCGCGCCGATCCCCGACCTTTCGCTGTACGTCCTCGACCGGACGCTCGAGCCCGTCCCCCCCGGCGTCCCCGGCGAGATCTTCGTCGGGGGCGCGGGGGTGGCGCGCGGCTACCTCCACCGCCCCGAGCTGACGGCCGAGCGCTTCGTCCGCGACCCGTTCTCGGCCGATCCGGCGGCGCGGCTCTACCGCACCGGGGACCTGGCCCGGCGGCGCGCGGACGGGGAGCTCGAGTACCTGGGCCGCGCCGACCAGCAGGTGAAGATCCGCGGCTTCCGCATCGAGACGGGGGAGATCGAGGCCGTCCTCCTCGCGCACCCCGGCGTGACGTCCGCCGCCGTGGTGGCGCGCGAGGACGGGGCGGGGGAGCGGCGGCTGGTGGCCTACGTCGCCGCCGCGCCCGATGGAGCCGTTCCGGCCCCCGCGGAGCTGCGCGCGCGCCTGGCGGAGGTGCTCCCCGACTACATGGTGCCGGCCGCCTTCGTCCCGCTGGACGCCCTCCCGCTCACGGAGAACGGGAAGCTGGACCGCCGCGCCCTCCCCGCGCCGGAGGCCGCGCGCGCCGCCGTCGACGCGGAGGGCTACGCCGCGCCGGGGACCGCGGCCGAGGCGGCGCTGGCGGACGTCTGGGCGGAGGTGCTGGGGGTGGAGCGGGTGGGGATCGACGACAACTACTTCGCCCTGGGGGGAGACTCCATGCGCAGCGTGCGGCTGGTGGCCGCGGCGCGCCGGCGGGGGCTCTCCATCTCCATCCCCCACATCTACCGGCACCAGACGGTCCGCGCCCTCGCCGGCGCCGCCGCCCCCGCCGATCCCGCCCCGCGCTCCGCCGATCCATCCCCCCACCCCTTCGCCCTCCTCGACCCCGCGGCGCGCGGGAGCCTCCCGGAGGAGGTGGAGGACGCGTACCCGGTGAGCCAGGTGCAGCTGGGGATGCTCTACCACTCGGAGGTGGACCCGGGCTCCCTGGTCTACCACGAGGTCCTGGGCTTCCGCGTCCACGCGCGCTTCGACGAGGCGGCCATGCGCGAGGCGCTGCGCCGGGTGGCCGCGCGCCATCCGCTGCTGCGCACCTCGTTCGACCTGGCCGCCGTCCCGGAGCCGATCCAGCGGGTGCACCGCCGGGTGGAGATCCCGCTGGAGGTGACGGACCTGCGGCACCTGGGACCCGACGGCGGGGACGCGTGGATGGAGCGGGAGAAGGAGCGCGGCTTCGACTGGTCGGCGGCGCCGCTGGTCCGCTTCCACGCGCACCTCCTTCCCGGGGACGCCTTCCGCCTGGTCCTGGTGGAGCACCACGTGGTGCTGGACGGATGGAGCGTGGCCTCGCTGGTGACGGAGATCCTCCGCCTCCACGAAGCCCTCCGCGACGGCGTGGACGACCCCACGGCCGCGCCGCCCGCCGCGCGCTTCCGCGACTTCGTGGCGCTGGAGCGCCAGGCCGTCGCCTCCGGCGAGTCGCGCGCCTTCTGGCGGCGGGTGATGGACGGCGCCCCCGCCGCCGCGCTCCCCCCGCGCGACGGCGGCGACGCGCCCCGCCCCGGCGACGCGCCCTTCCTGCTGACCTATCCCCCCGACGAGGTGGCGGCGGGGCTGGCGCGGGTGGCGGCGGCCGCCGGAGTGCCGCTGAAGACGGTGCTCCTCGCCGCGCACCTGCGGGTGCTGGCCCTGCTGGGCGGGTGCGACGACGTGGTGACGGGATACGTGACCAGCGGCCGGCCGGAGACGGAGGACGGCGAGCGGGTGCTGGGCCTCTTCCTGAACACGGTGCCGCTGCGGGTGCGGATGGACGGCGGGAGCTGGCTGGACGTGGTGCGGCGCGCCTGGGCCGCCGAGGAGGCGCTCCTCCCGCACCGCCGCTTCCCCCTGGCCGAGATCGTCCGCGACGCGGGGGGACGCGCCCCGTTCGAGGTGGGCTTCAACTTCGTCCACTTCCACGTCTACGACGCGCTGGCCGCGGCCGGGATGCGGGTGGAGGGGGACCGCTACTTCCAGAAGACCGAGATCCCCCTGGTCACCAGCTTCTCGGTCCACTCCGCCACCGGCGCGCTGCGCTTCCGGCTGGAGTACGACGCCGCCCGCCTGGGCGAGGCGCAGGCGCGGGCGATCGCCGGGTGGTACTCGCGGGCGCTGGCCGCGCTGGCCGCCGGGCCGGAGGCGCGCTGGGACGCGGACGGGCTGATGGACGCGGCCGACGAGGCCCGGCTGCGCGCGCTGGGCGCCGGTCCGGTGGTGAGCCATCCGGCCGACGCCGTCCACCGGCTCTTCGAGGCCCAGGCGGCGCGGACCCCCGAGGCCCCGGCGGTGACGGACGGGACCCGGTCGCTCACCTACCGCGAGCTGGACCAGCGGGCCAACCGGCTGGCGCACCGCCTGGCCGGGCTCGGCGCCGGGCAGGAGGCGCGGGTGGGCGTCCACCTGGAGCGCGGGGTGGAGCTGGTCGTCTCGCTCCTGGCCGTGTGGAAGGCGGGCGCCGCCTACGTCCCCCTCGACCCCGACCACCCGGCCGACCGCGTGGCCTGGATGCTGGCGGACAGCGGCGCCCGCCTGCTGGTGACGCGCCGCGCCCTCGCCGGCCGGCTGCGCGGGTGGAGCGGGAGGGTGGTGGCCGTGGACCGCGAGCGCATGGCCGCCGGCCGCCCCGACGCGCCGTGCGTGGAGGCGGACGCCGGGAGCCTGGCGTACGTGATCCACACCTCCGGCTCCACGGGGCGGCCCAAGGGGGTGGGCGTTCCCCACGGCGCGCTCTCCAACCACATGGGGTGGATGCAGCGCGCCTTCCCCCTGGCCCCCGGCGACCGGGTGCTGCAGAAGACGCCCGTGGGGTTCGACGCCTCCGCGTGGGAGCTCTGGGCGCCCCTCCTCGCCGGCGCCACGCTGGTGATGGCGGCGCCGGGGGCGCACCGCGACCCCGGCGAGATGCTGCGGGCCGCGCGGCGGGAGCGGATCACCGTGCTGCAGCTGGTCCCGGCGGTGCTGCGCGTGGTGCTGGAGCACCCGGCGCTCCCGGAGTGCGGCACGCTGCGCCGCCTCTTCTGCGGCGGCGAGGCGCTCCCGGCCGACCTCGCCGCCCGCGCCCGCGCGCTCACGGGGGCGGAGGTGGTGAACCTGTACGGCCCCACCGAGGCGTGCATCGACGCCACCGCGCACCTCTTCGCGGGCGAGGGCGGGGCGACGGTGCCCATCGGCCGGCCGGTGGACAACGTGCGGGCCCACGTCCTGGACGGGGCGGGCGCGCCGGTGCCGCCCGGGGTGCCCGGGGAGCTGTACCTGGGGGGCGCGCAGCTGGCGCGCGGCTACCCGGGGCGGCCGGGGCTCACCGCCGAGCGCTTCGTCCCGGACCCGTTCGCCACCTCGCCGGGCGGGCGGCTCTACCGCACGGGCGACCGGGTGCGCTTCCTGGCCGGCGGCGCGCTGGAGTTCCTGGGGCGGATGGACCAGCAGGTGAAGGTGGGGGGCGTCCGCGTGGAGCCGGGCGAGGTGGAGGCCGCGCTGGCCTCGCACCCCGCCGTGGCCGGCTGCGTGGTCCAGGCGCGGGCGGACGCCGGCGGCGACACGCGGCTGGTGGCGTACCTGGTCCCCGCGGGCGGCGCCGCGCCCCCCGCCGGCGAGCTGCGCGCCTACCTCCGCGAGCGGCTCCCCGAGGCGATGGTCCCCGGGGCGTTCGTGGCGCTGGACGCCTTCCCGCTCACCTCCAGCGGCAAGGTGGACCGCGGCGCGCTCCCGGACCCCGCGGCCCCGCGGGGCGAGCGCGCGTTCGTGGCGCCGCGCGACGCGCTGGAGCTGCGGCTGGCGCGGCTCTGGGAGGAGGTGCTGGGGGCGGGCCCGGCCGGCGTGCGCGACGACTTCTTCGACGCCGGCGGCCACTCGCTGGCGGCGCTGCGCCTCCTGGCGGGGGTGGAGCGGCTCACCGGGCTCCGCGTCCCCATGGCCACCCTTCTGGCGGCGCCCACGGTGGAGAGCCTGGCCCGCGCGCTCCGCGCCGGCCGCGCCCTTCCCGCGCCCGGTCCGCTGGTTCCCCTCCAGGCCGGGGCCGGGCGGCCGCTCTTCTTCGTGCACGCGGCGGGCGGGAACGTGGCCTCGTACGCCGCGCTGGCCCGGCACCTGGGCCCGGGCCTCCCCTTCCACGCCCTGCAGTCCCGCGGCCTGGAGGGGGACGAGCTTCCCCATGCCCGCGTGGAGGAGATGGCGGCCGACTACCTGGCCGCCCTCCGCGCCGTGCAGCCCGCGGGACCGTACCGCCTGGGCGGATGGTCGATGGGCGGGCTGGTCGCCTTCGAGATGGCGCGGCTGCTGGCGGCGGCGGGGGAGGAGGTGGATCTCCTGGCGCTCGTGGACACCCGCGCGCCGCGCGACGATCTCCCCGCCGTCCCGCCGGACGCCGCCAGCCTCCTCGCGGGCTTCCTCCTCCACCTCGGCCTCGCGGCGGAGCGGATCCCTCCCTTCGTCGAGGACGTCGCCGTGCTCGCCCCGGACGATCGGCTGCGGCGGGCGTGGGAGGAGGCACGGGCGGCGGACGTGGTTCCGGGCGACCTGGACCTCCCCCGCTTCGACCGGCTGTGGACGGTGTTCCGCGCCAACGCGGACGCCGCCTTCGCCTACCGTCCCGGCCCCTCCACCGCCGACCTCCTCCTGGTCTCCGCCGGCGACCGCCCCACCCCCGCCGCCCCCGAGGCGGCGCGCTGGCGGGCGCTCACCGCCGGCACCGTGCGGACCGCGACCGTGGCGGGCGACCACTTCGGCCTCGTCCGGGAGCCGCACGTCCGCGAGCTGGCCGCCGTCCTCGCCGCCGCCCTCGGGCACGCCCCGCTCGCCGGGGAGACGGAAGATGCGGCGCCGACCGGGCCTCGACGGGCGGGATCGACCGCCGCCGTGCGGGAGGACGCGGTCTTCACGGCGCCGATCGGGAGCGCGCTGGAGGTCTGAGGCGGGATCGATCTCCATCCAGAAGATGCGGATCGGGATCGCGGGATCGGGAGCGTGCTGGAGGTTCGAGGGGGATCGATCTCTATCCGGCGGATGCGGATCGGGATCGAGATCACGGGATCGGGAGCGTGCTGGAGGTTTGAGGCGGGATCGATCTCCATCCGAGAGATGCGGATCGCGATCGGATCACGGGGATCGGGAGCGTGCTGGGAGGCTGAGGGGGGTTCGATCTCCATCCGGCGGATGCGGATCGGGATCGGACCACAGGAAAAGAGCCCCCTGGAGGTCTGAGGCGGATCGATCTCCATCGGCAGATGCGGATCGGGATCGGACCACGGGATCGGGAGCGTGCTGGAGGCTCGAGGAGGGATCGATCTCCATCCGGCTGATACGGATCAGGATCGGATTAGGGGATCGGGAGCGTGCTGGAGGTTGAGGCGGGATCGATTTCCATCGGCAGATGTGGATCAGGATCGGATCACGGGATCGGGAGCATGCTGACGGTCTGAGGGGCGATCGATCTCCATTCGGTTGATGCGGATCGGGATGGGATCGGGGCAGGGAAGCGCACGAGGGACGGGCCGGGGGGCCGATCGCGGGGCGGGAGCGGTCGGGGCCGTCGGATTCGAGAACACCGGGGAACAGAGAAGTCCATGGACTTGCTCGAGCTGGAGACATCCACCGCGCCGCTGTCGCACGTCTCGTGTCCCGCGCTCGCCGTTCCGGCGGACGCGCCGTCCACGCTGGCCGACGTCCTCCGCCGCGCCTCGGAGGCGGCGGCGCCGGGGCGGCTGATCCGCGTGGCCCGGGACGGCGGCGAGGTGGTGCTGGGATACCGCGAGGTCCGCGACCGCGCGGAGCGGATCCTGGGCGGCCTGCGTGCCTCCGGCGCCCTCCCCGGCGACGAGATCGTCCTGCAGGCGGAGGCGATCGAGGAGTTCGCCCCGGCGCTCTGGGCGTGCATCCTGGGCGGCTTCACCGCCGTCCCCGCCGCGGTGGAGGCCCATCGCCCCGGGACGGCGCGGGCGCCGCGGCGGCTGCGCGAGCTGTGGGCCACGCTGGAGCGCCCCCTTGTGCTCGCCGGCGCCGGCCTGGACGGCCCGGTGCGCGACCTCCTGGGCGACGGCGCCCGCGTGGCCTCCATCCCCCACCTTGCCGGGCACCCGCCCGACGCCGCGTGGCACCTCAGCCCGCCGGAGGCCGTCGCGGTGCTCCTCCTCAGCTCCGGGACCACCGGGCGCCCCAAGCTGATCCAGCGCACCCACCACAACCTGCTGCGCGCCTGCCAGGCCAGCCCCGCGCTGGCCGGCCGCGCCCCGGGCGAGATCACCTTCCTCAGCTGGCTCCCGCTGGACCACACCGCCGGGCTCACCTCCTGCCTGGCCACCCTGGCGGTGGGGGCGGACCAGGTCCAGCTGGGCACCCGCGACGTCCTGGAGGATCCCGAGCGCTGGCTGGACGGGATCCACCGCCACCGCGTCACCCACACGGGGGGCACCAACTACTCGCTCGGCCTGCTGAACGAGCGCCTGGCCGCCGCCGGGGACCGCGCCTGGGACTTCTCCCGCGTGGAGAGCTTCGTGGTGAGCGCCGAGCCGGTGGTCGCGCGCACCGTGCGCGCCTTCCTGGAGCACATGGCCCGCTACGGGATGCGGCGCGAGGTGCTGCGCCCCTCGTACGGGATGACCGAGGTGGGGGGGATCACCCGCCTGGCCGAGCTCCGGCTGGACGAGGACGGCGACGGCGACGCCTTCGTGGAGGCCGGCGCGCCCTTCCCCGGCATCTCGCTGCGGGTGGTGGACGCCGAGGGGCGGGTGGTGCCGGAAGGGTGCCGGGGGCGGATCCAGGTGCGGGGCGACACCGTCACCCCGGGGTACGCCCGCGCCCCCGGCCGGACGCGGGAGAGCTTCACCGACGACGGCTGGTTCGACACCGGCGACGCCGGCCTCCTCCGCCTGGGCGTGCTGACCATCGTGGGCCGCGAGAAGGACGTCCTGATCGTCAACGGGCTCAACGTCCCCTGCCAGGAGGTGGAGGCGGCCGTCGAGGAGATCGACGGGGTGGCGCGCGGCCGCACCGCCGTCTGCGCCGTGCGCGTCCCCGGCCGCGACTCCGACGCGGCCGCCGTCTTCCTGCACACCCCGCGGCGCGGCGCCGGCGAGCGGGCCGCCCTCCGTCGCGAGGTGCGGCGCGTGGTGGCCGCGCGCTTCGGGGCCGCGGCGGTGCGCGTCCTCCTGGTGGAGCCGGGCGACCTCTCCCGCACCGAGGTGGGGAAGATCCAGCGCCCCGCGCTCCGCCGCCGCCTGGAGGAGGGAGACTTCGCCGCCGCGGTGGCGGAGGACGCGGACACCGCCGGGGGCGAGGGGTACGTGGCCCCCCGGAGCGCGCTGGAGCGGGAGATCTGCGCCGCCTGGGCCGAGGCGCTGGGGGTGGAGCGGGTGGGGGTCCACGACGACTTCCTGGGGCTGGGCGGGCACTCGCTCCTGGCCGCGCGCGTCGCCGCGCGGGTGCGGGCCGCCGCGGGGGCGGAGGTGCCGCTCCGGCTGGTCTTTGAGCACCCCACCGTGGCGGGGCTGGCCGCGGCCGTGGAGGCGTGGCGCCGCGACGGGGCGTCGGCCGCCGCGCGGGTGGAGGCGCGGGCGCCGGCGGAGGGGCCGCTTCCGCTCTCCTTCGCCCAGGAGCGGCTCTGGTTCATCGACCGCCTGGAGCCCGGCGGGAGCGCGTACACCCTGTCGCGCGCCCTGCGTCTGACGGGCCCGCTGGACGCGGCCGCGCTGGAGCGGGCGCTGGCGGAGATCGTCCGGCGGCACGAGCCGCTCCGCACCGTCTTCCGCGCCCCCGGCGGCGAGCCCGCGCAGGTGGTGCTCCCCGCGCCCGCGCCGGCGCTGCGGGTGGACGATCTCTCCGCCCTGGACGGCGGGGCGCGCGAGGCCGAGGCCGCCCGCCGGGCGCGCGAGGACGCCGCCGCGCCCTTCGACCTGGAGCGCGGGCCGCTCTTCCGCGCGGCGCTGCTGCGGCTGGGGAGGGAGGAGCACGTCCTCCTCCTGGCGATGCACCACATCGTGAGCGACGGGTGGTCGATCGGGGTGCTCTTCCGGGAGATGGAGGCGCTCTACGCCGCCCATCTCCACGGCGAGCCGCCGCTCCTCCCCCCCCTCCCGCTGCGCTACGCCGACCACGCCGTCCGGCAGCGCGCGGAGATGGCGGGAGAGGCGCTGGAGCGGGAGGTGGCCTGGTGGCGGACGCGGCTGGCGGGGGCGCCCCCGCTCCTGGAGCTTCCCACCGACCGCCCGCGCCCGGCCGTGGAGAGCCACCGCGGCGCCGTCCACCGCTTCGCCTTCCCGCGCGGGCTGGGCGGGCGGCTGGCGGCGGTGGGGCGGGCGGAGGGGGCCACGCTGTTCATGACGGTGCTGGCCGCCTTCCAGCTGCTCCTGGGGCGGTACGCCGGCCAGGAGGACGTGGTGGTGGGGACTCCCGTGGCGGGGCGCGGCCGCCCGGAGCTGGACGGGCTGATCGGCTTCTTCGCGGGGACGCTGGCGCTCCGCGCCGACCTCTCGGGCGACCCCACCTTCCGGCAGCTGCTGCGGCGGGTGCGCGAGGCGACGCTGGCGGCGTACGCGCACCAGGACCTCCCCTTCGAGAAGCTGGTGGAGGCGCTGCGGCCGGAGCGCACCCTGGGCCACTCGCCCGTCTTCCAGGTGACGCTGGCGCTGCAGGGCGCCGGCGGCGCGCCCCCCCGCCTCCCCGGCGTGGAGACGGCCCCGCTCCCCTCCGACGGCGGCGCCGCGGCGTTCGACCTCACCCTGAGCCTGGTGGAGGACGGGGGCGAAGTGCGCGGCGCGCTGGAGTACGCCACCGACCTCTTCGACGCCGCCACCGTCCAGCGGATGCTGGGCCACCTCCTGGTCCTGCTGGAGGACGCCGCCGCCGACCCGGGGACGCGGCTCTCCCGCCTCCGCCTCCTGGGCGAGGAGGAGCGGTGCCGCGTCCTGGTGGAGTGGAACCGCACGGAGGCCGAGGTCCCCGTCCCCGGGACCATCCACCGGCTCTTGGAGGCGCAGGCGGCGCGGACGCCCGGCGCGACGGCCGTCGTCTTCGGCGACCGATCGCTCACCTACGCGGAGCTGGACGCGCGGGCGAACCGGCTGGCGCATCGCCTCGTCCGCCTGGGCGTGGGGCCCGAGGCGCGGGTGGCGGTCTGCCTGGAGCGCGGGGCGGAGATGGTCGTCGCCCTCCTGGCCGTGCTGAAGGCGGGGGGCGCGTACGTGCCGCTGGACCCCGCGTACCCCGCCGGGCGCCTGGCCTTCACCCTCCACGACGCCGGCGCGGCGGTGCTGCTGACGGAGGAGGCGGCGCGCGGGGGGCTCCCGGCGCCGGCGGGGGTGCGGGTGGCGAGCGTGGACGGCGACGCGGCGGAGATCGCCCGCGAGCCCGCCTGGGCGCCGGAGGGCGGGGCGGCGGCGGAGAGCCTGGCGTACCTGATCTACACCTCCGGGAGCACGGGGACGCCCAAGGGAGTGGCCGTCCCGCACGGCGCGGCGGCCAACTTCCTCCACGCCATGCGCCGCGAGCCGGGGCTGGAGGCGGACGACGCGCTGCTGGCGGTCACCACCCTCTCCTTCGACATCGCCGGGCTGGAGATCTTCCTCCCCCTGGCCGTGGGGGCCCGCGTGGTGGTCGCCTCCCGCGAGACCGCCGCCGACGCGCGGCTCCTGGCGGAGGCGATCCGCTCCAGCGGCGCCACGGTGCTGCAGGCCACCCCCACCACCTGGCGGATGCTGCTGGACGGCGGGTGGGCGGGGGACGGGCGGCTGCGGGCGCTGTGCGGGGGCGAGGCGCTGGACGCCGCGCTGGCGGCCCGGCTGCGCCCGCGCGTGGCGGCGCTGTGGAACCTGTACGGGCCCACCGAGACCACCATCTGGTCCACCGTCCGGCGCGTGGAGGAGGGCGACGGCGCCCCCGCCGTGGGGCGGCCGATCGCCAACACGCGCGTCTACGTCCTGGACGGCGCGCTGGAGCCGGTGCCGGTGGGCGCCGTGGGCGAGCTGTACATCGCGGGGGACGGGGTGGCGCGGGGGTACCAGGGGCGGGCGGGGCTCACGGCGGAGCGCTTCGTCCCGGAGCCGCACGGGGGCGCGCCCGGCTCGCGGATGTACCGCACCGGCGACCTGGCGCGGCACCGGGCGGACGGCGCGCTGGAGTACGCGGGGCGCGCCGACCAGCAGGTGAAGGTGCGCGGCGTCCGCATCGAGCCGGGGGAGATCGAGGCGGCGCTCACCCGCCACCCCGCCGTCCGCCAGGCCGTGGTGGTGGCGCGCGAGGACGCGCCCGGCGACCGGCGGCTGGTGGCGTACGTGGTCCCGGCGGGGGAGCGCGCCCCCGATCCGAGCGAGCTGCGGGCGCACCTGCGGCGGAGCGTGCCGGAGCACCTGGTCCCCGGCGCGTTCGTCGTGCTGGAGTCGCTCCCGCTGACCGCCAACGGGAAGACGGACCGCCGGGCGCTCCCCGCGCCGGAGGAGGCGGCGCCGGACGACCGCCACGTGGCGCCGCGCACCCCGGTGGAGGAGGTGCTGGCGGGGATCTGGGCGGAGGTGCTGCGGCGGGAGCGGGTGGGGGTGAGGGAGAGCTTCTTCGACCTGGGGGGCCACTCGCTCCTGGCCGCGCGGGTGGTCTCGCGGGTCCGCGAGGCGCTGGGGGTGGAGCTGCCGCTGCGGGCGACCTTCGAGGCGCCCACGGTGGCGGAGCTGGCGGAGCGGGTGGAGGCGCTGCGCCGCGCGGACGCGCCGGTCCTTCCCCCGGTCGTCCCGGTGGGGCGCGGAGGGCCGCTCCCGCTCTCCTTCGCCCAGGAGCGGCTCTGGTTCCTGGACCGCCTGGAGCCGGGGAGCGCCTTCTACAACATCCCCCTGGCCCAGCGGATCGTCGGGGCGCTGGACGCGCGGGCGCTGGAGTGGGCGCTGGGCGAGGTGGTCCGCCGGCACGAGGCGCTGCGCACCGTCTTCCGCGAGGTGGACGGCGCCCCGGCGCAGGTGATCGGGGAGGCCGGCCCCTTCCGGCTTCCCGTGGAGGATCTCTCCGCGCTGGGCGACGGCGAGCGGGAGGCGGGGGCGATGCGCCGCGTGGCGGAGGAGTCGGCGCGCGCCTTCGACCTCGTCACGGGCCCGCTCCTCCGCGCCCGGCTGCTGCGGCTCGCGGCGGACGAGCACGTGCTGGCGGTCTGCGTGCACCACATCGCGGGGGACGCGTGGAGCCTGGGCGTCCTCCTGGGCGAGCTGTCGGCGCTCTACCACGCGTACGGCGCGGGCGGGGGATCGCCCCTCCCGGAGCTCCCGGTGCAGTACGCCGACTACGCCGCCTGGCAGCGCCGGACGCTGGGGGGCGCGGCGCTGGAGGGGGAGGTGGCCTGGTGGACGGAGCGGCTGGCGGGGGCCCCCGCGCTCCTGGAGCTCCCCATCGACCGCCCCCGTCCGGCCGTGCAGACGTACCGCGGGGCGTACGAGGGCTTCCGCCTCCCCGCCGAGCTGCTGGAGCGGCTCCGCGCGCTGGGGCGGGGCGAGGGCGCCACCCTGTACATGGTGCTCCTGGGCGCCTTCCAGCTCCTCCTGGGCCGCTACGCCGGGAGCGACGACGTGGTGGTGGGCTCGCCGGTCGCGGGGCGGACGCGGCCGGAGCTGGAGGGGCTGATCGGCTGCTTCGTCAACACCCTGGTGCTCCGCGCCGACCTCTCGGGCGAGCCGTCGTTCCGCGAGGCGCTGCGGCGGGTGCGGGAGACGACGCTGGGCGCCTACGAGCACCAGGAGGTCTCCTTCGAGCGGCTGGTGGAGGCGCTGCGGCCCGAGCGCTCGCTGAGCCACTCCCCCCTCTTCCAGGTGCTCTTCACCCTGGCGGACGGGGGCGGGGAGACGCTCCGGCTGGGGCGGGTGGAGAAGGTGGGCACGGAGACGGGGAGCGCCGCCTTCGACCTGGGGCTGACGGTGGCCGAGGAGGGCGGGGGGGTGCGCGGGACGGTGGAGTACCGCACCGAGCTCTTCGACGCCGCCACCGTCCGGCGGATGACGGAGCACTTCGCCGCCCTCCTGGCGGGGATGGCGGCGCGCCCCGACGAGCCGGTCTCGCGGATCGCGCTCCTGGACGCGGCCGAGCGGCGGCGGGTGCTGGAGGAGTGGAACGCCACCGCGCGCGACTTCCCCCGCTGCCGGACCCTCCACGGGATGATCGCGGAGACGGCGCGGCGCACCCCCGGCGCTCCCGCGGTGGTGTGCGAGGGGGGGACGCTGAGCTACGCCAGGCTGGAGGCGCGCGCCAACCGGCTCGCCCGCCACCTCCGGCGGCTGGGGGTGGGCCCCGAGTCGCGGGTGGCGATCTCGATGGAGCGCGGCCCCGACGTGGCCGTGGCCGTCCTGGGCGTCCTCAAGGCCGGCGGCGCGTACGTCCCCGTGGACCCCGGCTACCCGGCCGACCGGGTGGCGTACATGCTGGAGGACTCGGGGGCGGATGTGCTGCTGACCGAGCGGGCGCTCCTCCCCGGGCTCCCCGACACCGGGGCGCGGGTGGTCCGGCTGGACGCCGACCGCGCGGTGATCGCCGCCGAGAGCGCGGAGCCCTTCGAGAGCGGCGCGGCGCCGGAGAACCTGGCCTACGTCATCTACACCTCGGGCTCCACCGGCCGCCCCAAGGGGGTGGCCGTGGCGCACCGCGCGGTGGTGAACTACGCCGTGGACATCGCCGCGCGCTGGGGGATGCGCGCGGACGACCGCGTCCTCCAGTTCGCGTCGCTGAGCTTCGACGTGGTGGTGGAGGAGCTCTTTCCCGCCTGGATGAGCGGCGGCGCCGTCGTCTTCTCCCCGGCCGACCTCTTCTCGCCCCCCGAGCTGGCGCGGGCCATCGAGGAGCACGGCGTCACCTGGCTGGAGCTGCCGACGGCGTACTGGCACGAGTGGGTGCACCAGCTGGCGCGCGGGGGCGCCGGCGTGCCGGGATCGCTGCGCTTCGTGGTGGTGGGCGGGGAGCGCGTCTCCCCCGAGCGGCTGGCGGAGTGGGCGGGGCTGGGCCTTCCGCTGGTGAACGTCTTCGGGCTCACCGAGACGGCGTGCACCTCGTCCTCCCTTCGCCTGGAGGCGGGGGACGACGGGGCGCGCTGGGCCAGCCTCCCCGTCGGCACGCCCACGGGGAACGTGCGGCTGTACGTGCTGGACCGCGGGCTCCAGCCGGTTCCCGCGGGGGTCCCCGGGGAGCTGTTCATCGGCGGCGAGGGGGTGGCGCGCGGGTACCTGGGGCGGCCGGGGCTGACGGCGGAGCGGTTCGTCCCCGATCTCCATTCGGGCGATCCGGGGGCGCGGCTGTACCGCACGGGAGACCGGGTGCGGTGGCTGGCGGACGGGAACCTGGAGTTCCTGGGGCGCATCGACCACCAGGTCAAGCTCCGCGGCTACCGCATCGAGACGGGCGAGGTGGAGGCGGCGCTCACCGCCTGCGCGGGCGTGCGCGACGCCTTCGTGATGGTCCGCGAGGACGCGCCCGGAGACCGGCGCCTGGTGGCGTACGTGGTCCCGCGGGAGGGCGCGTCCGCCGCCCCCGCCGACCTGGGGGGGGAGCTGAGGGCGCGGCTCCCGGAGTACATGGTGCCGGCCGCCTTCGTGGTCCTCGACGCCTTTCCGCTGACGCCCAACGGCAAGCTGGACCGGCGGGCGCTCCCCGCGCCGGAGGCGCCGTCGGCCGGCGGGGCGCTCGACGCGCCGCGGACGCCGGTGGAGGAGGTGCTGGCGGGGATCTGGGCGGAGGTGCTGCGGCTGGAGCGGGTGGGCGCGCGGGAGAGCTTCTTCGAGCTGGGCGGGCACTCGCTCCTGGCCACGCGGGTGGTCTCGCGGGTCCGGGAGGCGCTCTCGGTGGAGGTGCCGCTGCGGGCGCTGTTCGAGGCGCCCACCGTGGCGGAGCTGGCGGAGCGGGTGGAGGCGCTGCGGCGCGCGGGGCTCCCGGCGCTCCCGCCGGTGGTGCCGGTGGAGCGCGGCGGGGCAGTCCCCCTCTCCTTCGCGCAGGAGCGGCTCTGGTTCCTGGACCGCCTGCAGCCCGGGAGCCCGTTCTACAACGTCCCGGTCGCGCTGCGGCTGGAGGGGGCGCTGGACCGGGGGGCGCTGGAGCGGGCGCTGGGCGAGATCGCGCGGCGCCACGAGGCGCTCCGGACGGTCTTCCCCGAGGTGGACGGCTCGCCGGTGCAGGTGATCGTCCCCTTCGGCGGCTTCGCGCTGGCGGTGGACGACCTGTCGGGGATGGAGGGGGAGGCGCGGGAGGCGGAGGCGCGGCGCCGCGTGGACCACGAGGCCGCGCGGCCGTTCGACCTTGCCGCGGGACCGCTCTTCCGCGCGGGGCTGCTGCGGCTGGGCCAGGCGGAGCACGTCCTCCTCCTCACCCTCCACCACGTGGTCACCGACGGGTGGAGCGTGGAGGTGCTCTTCCGCGAGCTGGCGGCGCTGTACGGGGCGTACCGCGAGGGGCGCGAGTCGCCGCTGGTCGAGCTGGCGGTGCAGTACGCCGACCACGCGGTCTGGCAGCGGCGGCAGCTGCGGGGCGAGACGCTGGACCGGCAGCTGGCCTGGTGGCGGGAGCGGCTCTCCGGCGCGCCGGAGCTGCTGGACCTTCCCACCGACCATCCGCGCCCGGCGGTGCAGCGGCACCGGGGCGCCCTCCACCCGGTCCGCATCGAGGGCGCGCTCCCGGAGCGGCTGGGGGCGCTGGGGCGGGGCGAGGGCGCCACGCTGTTCATGGTGCTCCTCTCCGCCTTCCAGGTGCTGCTGTCGAAGTACGGCGCGGGCGACGACGTGGTGGTGGGAAGCACCATCGCGGGGCGCACGCGCGGCGAGGCGGAGGGGCTGATCGGGCTGTTCATGAACACGCTGGCGCTGCGCGCCGACCTCTCCGGGAACCCCACCTTCCGCGAGGTGCTGCGGCGGGCTCGCGAGGTGACGCTGGGCGCGTACGAGCACCAGGAGCTCCCCTTCGAGCGGCTGGTGGAGGAGCTGCGGCCCCAGCGGTCGCTGGACCACTCGCCGCTGGTGCAGGTGATGTTCGAGCTGCAGAACACCACCGGCGGCCCGGGCGCCGTCCTCCCGGGGCTGGAGGTGCGGGGGATGTACGCGGACGTCACCGCCGCCAAGCTGGACCTCTCCGTCTCCCTGAGCGCCACCCCCGGCGGCCTGGTCGGCGGGCTCGTCTACAACACCGACCTCTTCGAGCCCGCCACCGCGCGCCGGATGATGGAGAACCTGGAGCGCGTCCTGGAGCAGGTGGCCGCCGATCCCGGGATCCGCGTCGGGGAGATCGAGCTGATCGGCGCGGAGGAGCGGCGGCGGGTCGTGGAGGAGTGGAATCGCACGGAGGCGCCGTATCCCTCCGACCGCTGCGTCCACCAGCTCTTCGAGGCGCAGGCGGAGAAGACGCCCCACGCGGTCGCGGTCGTCTTCGGCGACGAATCCCTCACCTACCGCCAGCTGGACGAGCGGGCGAACCGCCTGGCGCGGCACCTCGCGGCGCGCGGCGTGGGGCCGGAGGTGCGCGTCGGGATCTGCCTGGAGCGCGGGTTCGAGGTGATGGTGGCGATCCTGGGCGTGATGAAGGCGGGCGGCGCCTGGGTGCCGGCGGATCCCGCCCATCCGGCC
>Ga0247770_1000971_pt1 | contig 25468 bp, 22 predicted proteins | sample UWRJL136409B6_FD_179943 | JGI IMG/M metagenome (GOLD analysis project Ga0247770, IMG submission 179943) | Plant litter microbial communities from Arlington Agricultural Research Station in Wisconsin, United States - UWRJ-L136-409B-6 | ecosystem: Environmental > Terrestrial > Plant litter >... | reverse complement strand
CGATGGTGATTTTAGGTTTGAGTTTCATATAGGGTAAACTCTAATTAAATGTTTTGTAGGTACTCAATAATTCTTCTCTAATATACCAGATTATGTTAACATAAAGTTTAGATGCGTTCGCCCTGCAGGAACGGGCGACCACAGTGCTTGCATTTGTAGTATTGTCGCCCTTGACGATGACCATTCTTAAAAACCTCTGTGGCGTTACATTTGGGGCAGTTCATTTCACCCCTATTCGACAAAGAAGTTTACCCTAGCTTATTAATTTTAGCTGCGAGTAAACACTACTCTTTCACAATACCGCCTATATTTCAGGGTAAACTAATGACTCAAGAAAACAACTGGTTTGAGACAGCACGATTGGGAATGTTTGTTCACTGGAGCCACAGCAGCCAGTGCGGGTACGAATTATCTTGGCCATTAGTGGGAGGCGTCTTTAGCTTGCCGTACTGCCAAGATGTTCCGGTAGCGGACTATCACCGCACCGCGCAAACTTTCAATCCGACTGAATACAACCCTCAAACTTGGGCTAATTTAGCGAAACGCTTGGGGATGCAGTATGTGATTTTGACGGCTAAACATCATGATGGATTTTCCTTATTTCATACCCAGCAATCCGACTTTTCTATTGAGTATGCGCCGTACAAAAAAGATATTGTCCGAGAATTTGTGGAGGCGATGCGGGCGGAGGGTTTGCGAATTGGGTTGTATTTTTCCTTGATTGACTGGCATTACCCTGACTACCCGGCTTTCACAGAAGCCGACAAACCGTATCAGTTTGGGAAGTTTCGACAGCCGACGAGTCGAGCGTGGGAGCGCTACCTTGAATTTATGTTCGCTCAAGTCAGAGAATTGTTGAGCAACTATGGAAAGATTGACTTGCTTTGGTTTGATGGCGGGTGGGAGCGAAAACCAGAACAATGGCAAGCTAGAGAGCTACATGAAATGATTCGCTCGCTGCAACCGCATTTGCTAATCAACGATCGCCTCCCTGGATTTGGAGACTTCGATACCTGCGAGCAATTCATCCCCCCCCAACCGCCTCAACGCACTTGGGAAGCTTGCCTAACTCTGAATGAAAGCTGGGGGTACAACCCGGAGGACACCCAATTCAAGTCACCTCGCCAACTTATTCATACCCTTTGTGAAATTGCCGGTAAAGGTGGCAATCTGTTGTTGAATGTCAGTCCTATGGGCAATGGGCAGATTCAATCTGAACAATTGGATTTGTTGCAATTGGTAGAAGAATGGATGGCTGTCCATGCGCAGAGCATTGTAGGAACACAATCTGGACTGGAACCTTGGCAATTCTACGGCCCTTCTACTCGGCAGGGCGATCGCTTTTACTTATTCTTGCTGATGAAGCCCTACGATTCAGTAACAGTACGAGGTGTACCGATTAAACGGATTCAAGCCGTTTCTCTCGTCGCTGGAGGGGAATCATTACAATATTCAACTCGCTGTGCGATTGTCGATTCTCTGTTAAGTGCCGATCCTCTTGGGGAGTTAACGATTCAAGTGCCCTCGCTTGCTCTCAATCCCTATGCTACGGTGATTGCAGTTGATATTGCTCCAGCCAACGATACTTAGAACAAGGATGTAACCAGTGTAGCGATCGCACTTCTTCACTTCCTACTCCAGTCGCCGATCGCATCCAACTCAACATCACGATCGCACTTGGGGTTTCATCTCGTACCAACCCCGCAGCACGACCTTGACATGGGGAAACGCGAAATACTTAGCTAGGCAGGCCGATGCAATGGGGGCTCGGGTTGCGTGTGTATAAAGTGTAGCAACCGTACTCTTCGAGATTGAGGGCATGGGTTGGTGTTGGGTTTGGTTCGGTTTCTCCAAAAATTGGCGTATTGGTGGCGATCGGCAACAAGTTTGGTAATAGATTGGTCATGGTGACAATAGAACTTGCCAAGCCTGACACTCACCTTATTTCCGAATATGTTAACCGTGGATAAAAACTTGAAAACTTTGTCTGCTTTTCTACCAATTCTAGCACTGGGTATAGTTGTCACACCTGCAGGCGCAGGGAGAATTGAGGGAGCATCTGTTTCCTGTTGGTTGCTTCGCCGACACAAGCTAGAACTTAAGCTTTCCTTGCATCTATGAGTCGGTTTCTTTGGCTGGAGGCCCAGGAAACACTTTGTGCTGGTTGGATGGCGTGCAAACAAAAATGACGTGGGGATTACTAGGAAATAATTTTAATCGTTTTAGATGTTGGCACAATTAATAATTTAAATCAGGAAATTTTATGGGCATTTGTAATAAATATACGTGGCAGATTATCGATTATGGCACAGTAGTTTTCTGCCACTTTACTATATCTTTAAAGGACAAAAAACACCGATAACACCACCCATCCACCCACAAAGCCGGAATCTTAAACCTCGCCCCGCAGTTGGGACACTCCGACAGCAAGCGTAATTTGTGCCGTAGCTTGCGGGGCGGAACGCCATCGCACCCCTGCATCTCCTTAAACGGCCACTTGATCCGGTGACAAGGCGACTGGGCATAACAAGCCCCACACAACCTTGGAGGCTCCAACTTCATCTCCACCCCCTGGGGGGGTGACAACCCGCCTGAAACCCATAGTTAGTAAGAATTGAGTCAACTTGTGGTAAAAAAAGATAGGCAGCAGAATTGTTACACGCTTGCCTATTTAAAAAAATAATGATACGAAGATTCTACCAGACTCCTAGACAAAAATACCTGACGCCATCTAAGTTTTTGGTGATGACAACCTTGCTATCCTTGATGCAATCAGAAAAATAAGTGAGATTAGAACGGCTTTCCCGAGTATTTCCCTGTCTAATTACAGCCGAAAGTCGGCGACGTAAATTACAAAGATTTTTAGATTTACCTCACTTAATGATCGAATTAATTTGGTTCCCATTAATTACTTATTGGTTGACCACTTATTGCCCTGTTGGTACTCGCTTATCAATCGCAATAGATCGCAGTAAATGGGGGTGTATTAATCTGTTCATGGTTAGCTTAATCTGGGAGCGAATAGCAATTCCCTTATACTGGTCATTATTGCCCAAATTGGGCAGCCGCAACTTCGAGTCACAAACTACAAATCTAAAGCAAATTTTACCATTATTTTCATCAGATAAAGTCATCGTCTTAGGAAACCGTGAATTTTGTTCGCTAGACTTAGGAAACTGGCGGTCGGAAAAGGGTGTGTCTTTTTGCTTAAGACTGAAGAGAAATCATTATATCGAAATAGAACCTTTAGTTTTGCAACGGTTAGATGAATTAGGAATGGTGCCGGGAACCTCTTTATATTTTCAAGGTAAAAGAGTGAGAAAAACTCAGCCTGCGACTGGATTTGATGTTGCTTGTAAGTGGAAAAGAAACTATGGCGTGGAAGGTTGATGAAGCGTGGTTTATTCTTACAGATTTAGGGTCATTATCGGCAGCGATCGATGCTTACAAGCAACGGATAGGCATTGAAGAAATGTTTCGAGATTATAAAACAGGAGGCTACGATCTGGAAGGAACTAGCTTAAAAGGAAAGCGACTGATTAACATAATTATGCTAGTGACACTCGCCTACAGTTCGGCAATACTTGAAGGCACTGAACTTCGGAAAAAGCAGGTAGTAAAATATGTATGTCGGCGTCAAGAACCTAAAAAAAGATATCGAATACGGAGTACATTTGGTGTTGGCTTAGATGGAAAAAGGTGGGTTAATTACCTCGAACAATATTCTGATGAGGTGGAACAGTTAATAAAGTTAACTCGAAATAAACGCCGCTTTTATCAACAAGGTATGCGGGCTGCAACCCTGATTCGGTCTATCTCCTAGGCCTCTTTGTTACCCACTCAGATTTACTCCTGGTGTTTAAGAATAAGCATCTTTTCAATGTTTGACGTGGGAGATTACCAAAACATCTTCCTCAATTTAAAATAAAACTGGGTAATCTCCTACCCGCAGCCGATATTATGGCGTATAGTTTGTTAAGCGTTTCACATCCCCCGTCAGGTTATTTTATATCAAGTCAGTTTTAGTCAAAACTCGGCTTTGTGCTTCCGCGGGCAAAGATTCTAAATCTTTGATCGCTTTCGGCTTAAACTCAGCTTGGTAATTCATCAAAGTGCAACTTTTAGGCGCGAAAGTTTCCTTTTGCCTGGTAGCGAATGCGACACAGGACGGAAATACCTATCTCAAGATAGGGGAACACCGATCCGCCCCCCCTCTGCAACTCCCTAAAATGAGAATTGTATGAGCAATCAAGCAATTGCCTCTACAGCAGTCATCATTTTTAATGCAGGGAATTAAAATTTATGCAACCGAATAATCCAAACCAATTTACCGAAAAAGCCTGGGAAGCCCTCGCCCGCACTCCCGAACTCGTCAAAGCAGCTCAGCAGCAGCAGCTAGAAAGCGAACACTTGATGAAAGCTTTGCTGGAACAAGAATCGGGACTCGCTAGCAGCTTATTTAACAAAGCTGGAGTTTCTGTAGCAAAATTGCGCGATCGCACTGATGAGTTTATCAGCCGCCAGCCGAAAATCTCTGGAAGCGGCGGCAACGTTTATCTGGGTCGTTCTCTCGACACTTTGCTCGATCGCGCCGAAACTTATCGCAAAGAGTACGGCGATGAATTTATTTCGATCGAGCATTTGATACTAGGTTACGTTAAGGACGATCGCTTCGGCAAAAATCTACTAGAAGAATTTAAACTATCTGAAGCTAAGCTCAAAGATATCATTACCCAAGTCCGGGGGAACAACAAAGTGACCGATCAAAATCCAGAAGGGAAATACGAAGCGCTGGAAAAATACGGCCGAGATTTGACAGAAGCCGCGCGTCAAGGCAAACTCGATCCGGTAATCGGACGGGATGACGAAATCCGTCGCACGATTCAAATTTTGAGCCGTCGCACCAAAAATAACCCGGTATTGATTGGGGAACCGGGAGTCGGAAAAACTGCGATCGCCGAAGGACTCGCCCAGCGAATTATCACCGGAGATGTCCCCCAATCTCTCAAAGACCGACAATTAATTAGCCTAGATATGGGCGCTTTAATTGCCGGGGCAAAATTCCGGGGAGAATTTGAAGAACGCTTGAAAGCGGTACTCAAAGAAGTGACCGACAGCAACGGCAAAGTCATCTTATTTATTGATGAAATTCACACCGTTGTCGGTGCGGGTGCAACTCAAGGCTCGATGGATGCCGGCAACTTACTTAAACCCATGTTAGCGAGGGGAGAATTGCGCTGTATTGGTGCTACAACTCTCGACGAATACCGCAAGTACCTCGAAAAAGATGCCGCACTAGAACGCCGTTTTCAACAAGTTTATGTTGACCAACCAACGGTTGAAGATACTGTCTCGATTTTACGGGGCTTGAAAGAACGGTACGAAGTTCACCACGGCGTGAAAATTTCTGACAGCGCCCTAGTGGCGGCGGCTACTTTGTCTACTCGATATATTAGCGATCGCTTCCTTCCAGACAAAGCCATTGACTTAGTGGACGAAGCAGCCGCTAAACTCAAAATGGAAATTACCTCCAAGCCGGAAGAACTAGACGAAATCGACCGCAGAATTTTGCAGCTAGAAATGGAAAGACTGTCGCTGCAAAAAGAAAGTAACTCTGCTTCGATCGAACGCTTGGAAAGACTGGAAAAAGACTTAGCCAACCTCAAGGAACAGCAAAACGGTTTGAATGCCCAGTGGCAATCTGAAAAAGGTGTCATCGGCAGCATTCAAAAGATTAAAGAACAGATTGATAAGGTCAATATTGAAATTCAACAAGCTGAATTAAAATATGACCTGAACCGCGCTGCTGAGTTGAAATATAGCAAGTTAACCGAATTGCAAAAACAACTGCAAGAAGCTGAATCTCAACTGTCAGCAACTCAAACCACAGGTAAAAGTTTGCTGCGGGAAGAAGTTACAGAAGGTGACATTGCCGAGATTATTTCCAAGTGGACGGGAATTCCGATCAGCAAGTTGGTTGAATCGGAAATGCAGAAACTTCTGCAGTTGGAAGATGAATTGCACAAGCGGGTAATCGGACAGGATGAAGCGGTGACGGCTGTTGCAGATGCAATTCAGCGATCGCGCGCAGGTTTAGCTGATCCCAATCGTCCGGTTGCGAGTTTTATATTCCTCGGTCCCACGGGTGTTGGCAAAACCGAATTAGCCAAAGCATTAGCGTCTTATCTGTTCGACACGGAAGAAGCGATCGTGCGAATTGATATGTCGGAATACATGGAGAAACACGCGGTTTCGCGGTTAATTGGTGCGCCTCCGGGATACGTCGGCTACGATGAAGGCGGACAATTAACTGAGGCTGTGCGGCGCCGTCCTTACTCAGTGATTCTATTCGATGAAATCGAGAAAGCGCACCCGGATGTATTCAACATCATGCTGCAAATTCTGGATGACGGCCGCGTTACTGATGCTCAAGGTCACACAGTAGACTTTAAGAATTCTGTGATTATTATGACCTCGAATGTCGGCTCTCAATACATCTTAGATGTGGCGGGAGATAACGAACAAATGCGCAGTCGGGTGATGGAAGCAATGCGGGGAACTTTCCGCCCAGAATTCCTGAACCGGATTGATGAGATGATTATCTTCCACGGTTTGAGTAAGCCCCAACTGCGGCAAATCGTGCTGTTGCAAGTCAAGCGCTTGGAAAAACGGTTAGCTGAACGCAAGATGTCTCTGAAGCTGTCGGAATCTGCGATCGACTTTTTAGCAGAAATTGGTTACGATCCCGTTTACGGTGCGCGGCCTTTGAAGCGGGGAATTCAGCGGGAGTTGGAAACGCAAATGGCGAAGGGTATTTTGCGGGGAGATTTTGCTGACGGCGAGACGATTTTTGTGGATATCGAGAATGAAAGGTTGGCGTTTAAGCGGCTGCCTGCTCAGTTGGTGACTGCTAAATAATTGGGGTAGGGTGGGCACAGGTCCACCCTAATTTTTTTGAGGGGTGAGCTTTTTTTAACCGCAGATGTGGGCGGATGGACGCGGATGGACGCGGATGGGATGGGGGGCGATGGCTTAAGGGCGATCGCTCCGGGATTCGTCCTTTTTCTGCTGTTGGCGCTCTCTAACAGATTTCGTCAGCAGGTAGGTTGTCAAACTGCTGACGGATCTGCTTTCTTCTTGGGCCCATTCTTCCAGAGCTTTTTGAATTTCCTCTGGTAGGTATGCGGTAACTCTTCCCCGTTAAGCCATTCGTTGTACTGCCAAACTTTTCAACACAGTCCATCTTAGGCCGTGGCCATCGCTTAAGGGCGATCGCTTTCTGATTTATCTTTTTTCTCGTCTTGGCGATCTCTGACTGCTTTAGCTGCCACATGGGAGAGAAGGTTTGCGAGGGTTCTATCTTCTTCTTCGGCCCATTCGGCCAGGGCTTGATGAACGTCTTCTGGCAGTGTAACTGTAACTCGCATACGTGAAGGCATAGGTGGGCACGGTTTTACTTCAATTGTCTTTAATTTTACACTCTAACATCATTATATATATTTTTGTGTAATTTGCGTCTAATAACATCAACTGATGCTATAAGTGTATATAGGGTTCAGACCCTAAAAAGTCAGAAGCCAGCCCCTTACTGTCCAAGGTTCCGGGCTGGCTCTGGCTCCAAAAATAGCAATGGAGTGTATTCAATTATGACTTATAAAGACCGCTTGCACTGTTGGGCGATCGCCCGTTTGTTACCTTCTCATCAATGGATGATTGTCGCCCGCTTCCGCAGTCGTTCTGATGCAGACGGGCATTTTCAGTTTTTGCGACAAACTATACCTCACGTTAAGTTTGAGGTTGTGTTCGATTTAAGCGGGGACAGCAACCGTTTATCGGCGTTGGGCCGCTCTGCCAATTCCCTCGCCAGTGGGTTATAAACTGTAATTTTCCGGTTGTTTTGAGTTGATTCAATTTGGGCGATCGCACTTTTTTTTGATATGTGTGATCGTCCGTACCATCTCAGCCCAATCAAAATTTACACTGCGGTAGCCTCAAAACTAAAATTCTCCAAACAGGACTTTATCAACCTTGGGCTGTGGTAAAATTATCGTATCCACAACACTTTCTCGTTACTTAAAAATATGCGATCGAAACTAGAAGGAATTACGCTTCAAGACAGAAATGCTGCAGAAATGGAAATTCGCGATAATCGGCAGCAAATTAATTACGACACCAAACAGTATCCAGTCGAAATACTCGTTCAAAAATATATGGAAGGAATTGACGATGATACTAATAAGTTGTTTATTCCTGACTACCAACGTGAAATGACTTGGGATGAAGCAAGGCAATCCAAGTTTATCGAATCTGTAATTTTGGGGCTACCAATACCTTATCTATTCGTTGCTGATCTCGGTGATGATGAAAATGATGAATCACGTTTAGAGATCGTAGACGGTGCAGAACGCATTCGTACTCTAACCAGATTTGTCAACAACGAATTAACCTTAAGTGGACTGAAAAAATTAGAGCATTTGAATGGATTTAAGTTTAGTGATTTACTCATGCCTCGTCAGAGGCATTTCAATCGAACTACACTTCGGGTAATCCAACTAAGCAAAACTGCAAATGAGGAATTCCGAAGAGATTTATTTGAGCGGCTACAATCATTTTAATAGCAAAGTAAATACATTTGAAAGAGAGCCAAAAATCTCTGGGTATTAGTTTGGGAAATCAAAAATTTGTTGTGTGTATTGAATATGTCTGCGATCGACTGCTAGGATAATCATGGAAACTGTACTCTTCGACTTTAATACACGCGCTAAAGATGTGGATGATTACTTCATTTTTCTGGAGAGCTTGGAAAAACAGACAACGAAGTTAGCTGTATTCGATCCTGCTGGCACATACAAAATACAAAGTCTCGATCCTGAGTTAGCAAAAACCCTGAGAGCTAATGGTTTTTTGTTACTGTATAACTTAGTTGAATCCACTATGCGAAATGCGATTGAAGCCATATTCCAGGAGTTCAAAAATAAAGGAATCTCCTTTGACCGACTAAAACCCAAAATCAAAGTGATTGTCCTCCAAAATCTGAAAAACCGTTCTCCTCAAAAAATTCATTTGACAATCAACCAAATCTCTACAGATATCATCACAGCTACATTTGAGCGCGAGGAACTGTTTTCAGGAAATGTGGATGCTAGGTTGATTAAAGAAATAGCAGAAAAATATGGTTTTTCATATCAAACAGACTTTACTAAGACAAAGAACGGGCAAAATCTTGTAGTTGTTAAAAGCAACAGGAATGATTTGGCGCATGGGATTAAGTCTTTTGAGGAAGTGGGGCAAGATCAGGCTATTGAGGAACTATTAGAAATGAAGGAAGAAGTCGTAGAGTATTTGACGCAAATACTGGAAAATATCAGAGATTATCTTGACAATGAAGAGTATTTGGAGTTACCCGCAGGTACTCCTTAATTTTTATAGTTCTAGACTCGCAGGTGTCCAGAAACCGGGTTGTTGCGAGAATACTTCCTACAGCCTGCTGAAACAGCAAAAAACCCGGTTTCTCGCGATCGCCATCAACCTAAAATGACGCAATTACGTTAAAAAACCAGGTTTTTGCGTCCAGGACTACTAACTTACTTCCGCACCATCACAGACTTAATTACAGCATTGGGCTGATACTTATTAGTCTGATAAAATCCCCCTTTACCAGCGCCATAAACTCCCGCAAATTGTTTCCCTTCAGCCTTGGGAACAAACATAATCTTTTTAGTGGGGTGGTTAGCAAATACAAGCCCTTCTCTCGATTCATTCTCAACATTGTAAGATAAAGTAGCCTTGCCGTAAATTGCCTCAGCTTGTTTCAGAGTCATTCCCGGCCCGACGCCCTGAACTGTTTTATAATTAGAATTCTCAGTCATCAAAAGTTGAATAACATCGGTATCTTTCAGCTTTGTACCCGCAGCGTAGATAATCCGATATTGTACTTTTCCCGACTGGCTGACAGCCACAGCATCAAAGTCTACCATAAAAGGAGACTCTACCTTAAACAAAGCCGTGGAACCCAGAGCTTTTTTCAATTCTCCGAAAGTCATCCCCACCTTCGCCGCTCCAATTGTGCGATCGGAAATTGTTAAACTTGCAGAAGGTGTTTTTTGAGCAGCATTGGCGACTTCTCCCAGGGCATTTGTACCCCCAGGCGCAACAGCGGAACCGGGAGGCGAAATTAAGGTGAGGTAACTGCCGATCGCCAGCAAAGCAGCTATCATTGATCCAGACAAAACTTTAACATTCCACATGACTAATTCTCCTAGATTTCAAATGCGACTCTCTACCCGCATCTTTTGGACTATCCTGGGTATCACTTTGCTAGTTTGGATTCTCAGAGGCGTTGGCCTCTTGACATTCATTCCCGGTGCTGTTATTTGGATACTGATTTTGCTTTCTTTTGTTTCGGGTATCCTCAGCACTTTACTACGCCGGTGAGCCTGCTTCCGGCAATTAACAAGAGTCATTAGTTAGTTGTTATTTGTTAGTTGTTATTTGTTATTGGTTAGATCCTTCCACGCATATCCTGGGAATACAAATCGGTCTGCTCTGACTCCAATTCCCAATACTTCGGCTACGCGAGCGTACTTCCAATTCCCAATTACCCATTACCCCTTATTTTAGCTTGTTTGATGGCCTTTCCTACGGTCACATTTAACTGAGCGCCGATCAGCATCACCAAAGAAGAAAGATCGAGCCACAGCAGCAACACAATAAAAGTTCCGATCGTGCCGTAAGCCCAACTAAAATTGCCCACATGCAAAACATAAAACCGAAATAAAGCTGAAAACAGCGCCCACAAAATAGCCGCAAAAACAGCTCCCGACAAAATAGGAATATCTGCTTGGCGGCGGCTCGGCCCGTAGCGGTAAATAAAGGCAAAGGCAAGTGATACAATTCCCAAAGAAATCGGCCACCGCCACAGCCGCCAAACACCTAATAGTTGCGACTCCAAAGGGCAATTGTCGGCGAGCAGCAAGCAATTTTGGACATCTTTTAAATCGCAATTGGCGACGGACTCCAGCAGGCAACTCTGGCGTGCAATAGCTTGTACAATTAAGTCGCTGACAAATACTACTCCTGATGCCAGAATCAATAGTATAATTGTGCCGATACTCAGCGCCAGAGAAATAAGTTTGGCTTTCCAAAATGGTCGAGTTCGATCGCTCGGGATTTGATGGATGCGATCGAGTGCAGCCATCGCCGCGCTCATTACTCCAGAAAATGCCCAAATCGCCGCAATAAAGCTCGCCGAAAACAGCCCTTGATTGCGAGTTAACAGAATTTCTTTGATTAAGCCCCGAATTAAACTCCGCACGTCATCGGGTATAACTTCGCCCAAAAGACGGGCCATTTGATAAAGTGTTGACTGTAAAGGTTCAAACAGAGCGATCGCCGATAAGATAGCCAACAGCCCCGGAAACAGCGCCAGCATAGAATTGTAGGCCATTTCAGCAGACAGCCCCGGCAAGCGCTGCTCTCCCGCCTTGGCGCCGACTTCCTTGAGCGTGTCCCAAGTCAAACACCGACAAAAAAGCCAAAAACCACCAACTTTTCTTTTGAGAACTCGAAGCAGTCTCAAAAGCGCCTTAAACAAAGCTAAAATCAGGTAGCGCAACCAGTAAAAAATGTTCATAGCGCACAGGAGACGGGGAACGGGAAAATGGAAAATGGATGCAGGACGATCGCGCAACTGGAAATAAGGAGCGTTAATTAATTAAGCCATTACCAATGCGCCATTGTTAATCTAAAATCTAAAATCTAAAATCTAAAATCAATATGGCTCAGGATGTCAGACAGTGGTTAGATGAAATCAAGCGGCTGCAACAGCAGTTAACAGAAGTTTCGCGCGATCGAGATGAGGCCGGTGAAAGTGCTGCTCAGTGGCGCCAACTCTACAATACCGAAGCCGAGCAGCGGCGGAATGATGCCAAATTAACTCAGCAAAGCATCGCTTCTCTGCAAAGGCAGATAGAGCAATTACAAAGTTTTTCCCCCATTGTGCCCGAAGAGGATGATGCTGGAGTTGCTCGCCAGCAGGAAGTCGCACAACTGCAAACAGTAGGCGAACTTAAAGCTAAGTTAGCAGAAGTTCTCCAAGAGCGCGATCGGGCGATCGAACAAGTTAAACAACTTACTCAAGCCCTCAAACAAGAAGAAGCCCGTCACGCCGAGACTAGCAAAAATTTAACTAGCGCTCTCGGAGATGCAGTTGATTTACTCACGAAAGCACAAACTTCTTCCCCTGCAAAGACAGAGACAGTATATTCTTTAGAGATATTACCTACTCGCACGGAAAATCCGGGAGAAACTGCTCTGGAAATCCGCCAAACTTCCGCCCAAACCGGCAAAACTCCCGCCCAGCTTCCACATTCTAAAAATCACTTACTCGATCTACCGCCGTTTGGGAATTAGGAATTAAAAATTCAGGAATTGTCGGCATGGCGATTACCATCGGCAGGTGGGATTTAGTCACCGATGGGTTGTTTTTCCTTTTCCTGCAATTAGGCGCCATTAATTTATCCGCTTCTTTATGATTCTCCATCTACAGATAATCTACTAATTGATGTAACTGTACTATAGCAATCCTAAATCATTTGTGAATTTCTTACTCCCGGACCTTAGTAAGGGGAGGGCTGGGGTGGGGTAAAAAATTTACGACTCCTGCAAGGATTGCTATATATCCCAACCTATAATCCGCATTCAAAATTTTGAGGACGGCCCAAAAATATTCCTCGCGTCGTACCAACCTACAGTCTTTAGATAGAACTTAATCGAGCTACATTCTACTACTATCGACAACGACTGATAGGCGAGGAAACTTCATGAAAGCAGAGATATCCGCAGTCTGGGTAAAGATGGACAGCATGATCGACGGCTTGATTATCCTGTTGCCCAATATTGTGCTGGCGTTAATTGTCTTTGTAATCTTTTTCTTTTTGGGCAGGGCAATTAAGAGAACGGTCAGGCGAGTTACCCGCCACCACCGCCAAGCTCGAAATTTGGGGCTGGTGTTAGGACGGTTGGCGCAGGGTATTATCGTTCTAGTTGGCCTGTTTGTTGCTCTTTCGATTGTAATTCCCACATTTAAAGCTGGGGATTTGATTCAATTGTTGGGAATTAGCGGGGTGGCGATTGGTTTTGCCTTTCGCGATATCTTGCAAAACTTCTTAGCCGGTATCCTAATTCTGTTGACGGAACCGTTCCGAATCGATGACCAGATTGTGTTTAAAAACTTTGAGGGAACGGTAGAAAATATTGAGACCCGCGCTACAACAATCCTCACCTATGATGGTCGCCGGATTGTCATTCCAAATGCCGAATTGTTTACGAATTCGGTGACAGTGAATACCGCTTTCGATAAACGCCGCACGGAATACGATTTTAGTATTGGTTACGGCGACGATATTGACCGCGCCAAGCAGTTAATGCTGGAAGCATTGTACAGCGTAAATGAGGTGTTGAAAGATCCTGCACCCGATGTGCTGGTGCTTGAGCTAGCAGAAAGTACCGTCAAGATCCGCGTTCGATGGTGGATTTCTCCGCCGCGCCGAATTGACGATATGCGATCGCGCGACAAGGTAATTTGTGCTATTAAAAAAAAGCTTGTGGAAAACGGGATCGATTTGCCCTATCCCACGCGACAAATTTTGTTTCACGACCAAACCGAAGAAACCGATGGCGATCGCTCCCTGCAGCGCGAAGGATGGCCCGCGGGCAAAAGTAAAGTTCCGAAACCTCGTCGTATTGGCCGCTCTTTGCGAAAATTTACGCAAGGGCGATCGCAAATTGACGACAACGGAAAATCTTAACCGCATCCAAAGTCATGAAATATGCAGGCAAATTCCACCCAACAACCGATCGTATAATATCGTTTCCGGTTGCATGGGAATGATAAAGTCAAGGTCCATAATTCCACATTCCCCGACTCCCCACTCCCGACTCCCCACTCCCCATCATTCCGGTGTAACCGGAATTGATATAACTCAAGAAAAAAGGGAGAACAGGAGAATCGAATTGAGCATAACTTCTTCCCTGTTCCTTCTTTTTACCCCCTCAGCTTCGCCTGATAGCCTTCTTCCTTCTTCCTTCCCTTTTAAAATCCCATCGCCCCAGCTACTGCATCCAAAGTCGGAGCAATGCCGCTTTTAAACAGATTGTTGCTGTGATTAATTGCCGTATCCGGGTCTTTCAAACCGTTACCAGTCAGCACGCAAACCACTGTCGCCCCAGTCGGAACTTGGTCTTTTACCTTCAGCAAGCCGGCCACAGAAGCTGCACTCGCCGGTTCGCAGAAAATCCCTTCCTCGGATGCTAACAAACGGTAAGCGTCGAGAATTTCGGCGTCGGTGACAGCAGCAAAACTGCCGCGGCTGGCTTCGGAAGCGGAGATCGCCTGTTTCCAGCTAGCGGGGTTGCCGATCCGAATTGCCGTCGCCAGGGTTTCTGGGTTCGCCACTGCTTGGCCCGTTACCAAAGGCGCAGCCCCGGCTGCTTGAAATCCCATCATCTGCGGCAAGCGCGAACATTTTCTAGCTTGGTGGTATTGACAAAAACCCATCCAGTATGCTGTGATGTTTCCCGCATTTCCTACGGGAATGCACAGCCAGTCGGGGGCGTCGCCTAAAGCGTCCACCACTTCAAAAGCTCCGGTTTTCTGACCTTCCAAGCGGTAAGGATTCACGGAGTTGACCAATGTCACCGGATAATTGACAGCCATTTCGCGGACAATTTCTAAAGCTCGATCGAAATTTCCGCCAATCGAAATTACTTCCGCACCGTAAAGCAAAGCTTGCGCCAATTTGCCCAAAGCCACGTAACCCTCGGGAATCAACACGAAAGCTCGCATTCCCCCGCGTCGGGCGTAGGCGGCCGCCGAGGCCGAAGTATTGCCGGTACTGGCGCAAATTACAGCTTCGGCACCAGCTTCCTTCGCCTTGGAAATCGCCATTGTCATCCCCCGGTCTTTGAAACTACCAGTGGGGTTGAGGCCGTCGTATTTCACCAGGACGCGCACGTCTCGACCGATGAGAGAGGCGATCGCAGGTGCTGGAATCAGGGGAGTATTGCCTTCTTGGAGAGTGACTACCGGCGTGGTTTCTGTCACCGGCAGGTAGGGGCGATAAGCTTCGATTAAGCCCGGCCAGCCGTAGCGTTTCGGCGAGGCTGCGCGGGCAGCGGAGTTAACAGCAGAGTCAGTAGCAGGTAGAATCAGGGTCACGATGTCAATGGTTTTAGGCGATGGCCGAAGAATTTACACTAATTTTAGCTCGATCGGTTAATTTGATGTTTAATACGATCGGTTCAGGTTAAAGTATCTTAATGGTGTGAGTAAGTAGAAATGTCTACACAATTACTGATGTCAAATAGTTCATCCACTCTTTCGAGACCTCAAACCGAGGCTAGCAATTCCGAAATGGCTAGTTCTTCGGTTCGATCGACCAGTTTTGCCCGCAACGTAGATTCGGTGAAGTGCCCGTACCAAGCCGACCAGCAAGTTAAGTTCCTGCACCTGCAAGCGGAAATCGACTCCTTGCTCCTGCAAGTGCAAAGCCTCAAACAGCAACGCTCGATCGCTGGCTTGCCGGCTCAGGGCGCGAATTCTGGTAGCAACAGCAATTAGCAGACAACAGCCGCTAATGCTAACTGTGCTGCCCCTGTGTTATCGGGAAATTGGGTTTAAAACCCCGTCCTTCTAGGACGGCTTTAATTTCTTAAACCCATTCCCAAAAATCAGGGAATTGCTGGTTTTTGTAGTATACTATGTATACTATAAAAGTCAAGGTTAAACTCCTTCGCCATCGTGAAACAGGGACTCAGACACACTTTTAGGCGTAAACCGGGGGACAAAGAGCGGCGAAAACTCTCAAAACAGCTAGGGGCTTAATACAGCCTCATAACCAGAAAAACAAACAATTCACTTTTTTTTAGATAGGGTAGGGCATACCCGAATTCTAGGTCAATATCCTAGTACGCTTTTGGAGATAGACCCTCTGGGGTGACTGCGAATCGGGCTCGTTAATTGGTAGGATTTCTACGGTTAAAAGGTTTGAGTATTGCCGCAAGGACGTAGCACTTAAAGGTCAGTCGCTGAATTAAGAATCCCCACACCTTTAGGTTGGGGAGTGTCAAAAAAACAAAGGTTTTGCTACCCGCAGTATTTTTTGCCAAAAGTGCTAGAAATTCCTAACTGCGGATAGCGATCGCTAGCATTTGCTAAAACGCGCTTGCCTACTGCTCAACTCGTCTGCCACAAGTTGGCAACGAGCTGACATTTTATTGCGCTTTTTTATGGCGCTAATTTGTTAAGCCATCCTCATGGCATACGGAGAATCGAAATCTATTTATGACAGCATCGATCGAAAAACCACTAAATTTGACATCCGCAAGTGACCCTTCCAACCTGCGCCTCAAAGATATTCTCAAAACCCTGCCGCGGGAAGTATTCGTCAAAAACCCCCGCAAAGCTTGGACAAAAGTAATCGTCAACGTTTTGTTAGTTGCTGTGGGTTACTGGGGCATAGCAGTATCGCCTTGGTATCTACTGCCCCTGATGTGGATTTTCACAGGCACCGGATTAACCGGTTTTTTTGTGATCGGCCACGACTGCGGCCATCGGTCATTTGCTAACCGCCGCTGGGTTAACGATTTAGTCGGACATATCGCATTCCTGCCGTTAATTTTTCCGTTTCACGCATGGCGGCACGGACACAATTACCACCACAAGCACACCAACAAAATGGGCGAGGATAATGCTTGGCAGCCCATGACAGCAGAAGACTACGCTGGGGCGTCCAAGCCTTTACAAATAGCTTATAGTTTAATATTTGGTCGGATGTGGTGGATCGGCTCGATCGCCCACTGGGCAAAAGTACACTTTAAGTGGTGGCGCTTCAAAGGCAAACAGCAGCAAGAACAAGTGCGGTTTTCAGTTTTTGTAGTTTTAATCGGTGCTGCGATCGGATTCCCGATTTTAATTGCAACCACAGGCATTTGGGGATTTGTCAAATTTTGGTTCGTGCCCTGGCTGGTTTACCATTTCTGGATGAGCACTTTTACGATCGTCCACCACACAGCACCAGACATTTCATTTAAAGAACCCGAAGAATGGAACGAAGTCCAAGCGCAACTATCGGGAACAGTTCACTGCGATTATCCCCGCTGGATAGAGTTTCTGTGCCACGACATTAACGTCCACGTTCCCCACCACCTTTCAACTGCTATTCCCTGGTACAATTTGCGTCTCGCCCACAGCAGCCTAAAGGAAAATTGGCAAGATCATCTCTACGAAACAAAATTTTCTTGGTCTTTAATGAAGGGGATTGCCGACAACTGTCACCTATACGATCCGGCTGGCGGCTATCAAACATTGCAGGAATTTAACGCTCAAACAAAGTAGTTTTGAAGCGCGATCGATCCCCGAAAAACCCGGTTTGTCAAACACAACCGGGTTTTTCGATATAGCAATCCTTGCAGGAGTCGTAAATTTTTTACCCCACCCCAACCCTCCCCTTAGTAAGGGGAGGGAGTAAGAAATTCACAAATGATTTAGGATTGCTATATTACAATCCGTAGCCTTTTTAAGGGGAGGAATGCTTACCCTACTGTCAATATCACAATCCTTACCATTATTAAATCAGTCATTCCCAATCTAAAATCTAAAATCTAAAATCTAAAATCTAAAATCTAAAATCGAATGACTTTCAATCCCAATAACTGTCGCAACGAAAGCGAAGTAGAAAGCAAACTCATTGTCAGCTATCTGTTGCCAAAGTTAGGCTATACCCCCGACACTTGGCACCAAGAAATAGCATTTGGGAATATTCGTCTAGACTTCCTGTCATTTGGCACCCAAGTTATTCCCCTAGTTCTCGATGCAGACTCGCCGATGAGTGTAGTTATGGAGGCTAAACATCCCAAGGAAAATTTAGACCGCCACCTGCGAAAACTCAATCGCTATTTAAGAAGTTTGAGCATCCGCTACGGCCTCATAACTAACGGTAAAGAAATTAGAATTTATGCAAGAAGCGCCGATGATATTCAGCTAGTCTTTAAGTGTGCTGGACAAGAAGTAGAAACTAGAATTGAGGAAATTATCGCTTTAATTGGCAGAAATAGTTTAAAACCTATAAAAACTCCCGATAAACTAGAACTAGAAGATAATAAAATTAATTTAGTTAGTGCTGAGTTAATTAGCGAAGTCCCAGTACAACCAGACAATTGCGCCACGGCAGAACCTGAGCCAAGTCAAATCTCAGAACCGGAACAAATACCTAAAAATAATGTCGTTAATATTCAAGCTAAATCAGATGTAACCGTTCCCGAAAAAAGGCAAAATACTATGAAAATCATTGCTGTTTACCATAACAAAGGCGGCGTTGGCAAAACTACAACAGTAGTCAATTTAGCCGCAGCGCTGAGCAAACAAGGTAAAAGAGTCTTGGTAATCGACTTAGACAGTCAGGCAAATACAACCTTTGCGACTGGTCTAGTAAAATTTGAGGATGAAGAACAAGATGATTTGAAAAACAACAATATTCTTCACGTTTTGCAGTCAGCAGATTTTTACTCAATATCAGCAGTTGCCAGAAAGTCTAATTTTTGCACTCCAGCAATAGATGTGATTCCTTCTCATATTGATTTAATGCAATATGAAAATGAATTAAACTCACTGGATTACAGTAAAATAATTCTGATTCAAAAACTAGCCGAAGTACAAGAAAAATACGATATTGTACTGATTGATACGCCGCCATCTTTGAATTTATATGCTAGAGTTGCTTTGATTGCTGCTGATTATTTAATTATTCCTTCAGACTTAAAGCCTTTTGCCAATCAAGGACTAATTCATGTCAAAGATTTTATCGGAAAAATCAATGGATTCAAGAAACTAATTGGCAGAAATCCTCTAGAAATTTTAGGCGTACTTCCTTGTAAAATCTCAACTAACACTAAATTTATACAGTACAGTTTGCCCAGACGGAGGGCGGCAATTCCCAAACGCTACGGCCTGGAAATTATGGAAAGCGCCATTTACGAAAGAGAGGATTTGGCTAAGTGTGCAGAACAAACTCAGATGGTGGGAGATATGGAAATTGCCGATCCGATTTCGGTGCTAGACTTTAATCCAGATTCTACCGCATCTCAAGAATTTGAAGTATTAGCAATGGAAGTCTTGGAAAAGATAGGTGGTAAATAATGAAAAAATTATTGGTGTCGCTGGTTCTAGTTAAAAAAATTACATCCACAGTTCCCCGTTCCAATTTTGCCGAGCGCGATTTGGAGAAACTGGCGCAACTGATTTTAGAATTAGGAGGATTGATCAACCCCATAATTCTCCGCCGCAGCGGTATGGATGCCTACGAGATAGTAGACGGAGACTTTGAATACTACGCTGCGGCGAAAGCCAGGGAAATCAACCCTATGAAAGGCGAGACAATCGGAGCATTTATTCTTGAACCAGAAAATGAAGGACTGCTTTTAGAGCAAGTTCAAGCGCTGAGGAAATCAGCCAAAACTGAAAATTTAGTTGAGCTCCCAGAAACCGGGTTTTTTCACGAAAATACTTCGTCGCAGCCTGCAGATTCAATAACAAACGCGGTTTCTTTGGTCGAAGTCCCTAATTTAGGTGAAAATGAAACTCCCCAAGATTCATCTAGTTTAGAACAGCGACTAACAAATATTGAAGCTCAGTTTGCCAGTCAAATTAATGAATTAAAAGCCGAGTACGCCCGTGAACAAAAAGCTTTAGCCCAGAGTATACAAGAAATTGAAAACCGAATCTTACAACAAGTACCTCTGTTAGTTGAAGCTGGGCTAGCAAACAGAATTAATGAGTTGAAATCAGAGTCGCCACCCGAAAAACAAGTGGTGGTAGAGAGGATACCAGAAGTTGAAAATGTAGCTTCCGAATCAATGTCGGCGTTGGAAGCACTCAACACCCTAGATGAATTTAAAATGTTGGCGAATTTTAAAGATGCTGGCTTGAAGTCTCCAGTAATCAAAAGAATAATCAAAGAACGAGAGGTGCAGCCGTTTGTGTCATTTACAAGTGCGGTCAAACGTATTGATGGGTTAACCGACAAAACAATGATTAAAATAATTGATAAGTGGCACAAATATTCATAACTCGCAATTCCTGTCGCCACTGGCAACTTTGAGTCAGTGAGTCTCTACGCCAAAAAAAAGTAAAGATGAGTAAAGCAGTGGATCATTCGTGTCCCGTAGGCAGTTAAACTCATCACAGCCGCTTTTTTTAGGAATTGCAGTAACTTTTGTCGCCCTGGCTGTCACCGCACAGCCAGCCGCACAGGTATAGCAGCAAGGCGATATCTCCCCAGATAACTGAGTTCGATCGCAGACTTAGAATACTGAGGTCAAGAAACCCTTTAACTTACCACAGTCTGGGTAAGGTGTTTGTATCGCACCTTACAGTTAGAGTTGTTGGGTTAGCCCTGCACCACTTAAAACGCAGGCTGTAAAGTGCAAATATACATAAATACCCAAACACCAGATTTTCATGACAAAAGGGGACTTGTAACAAGATGGATCGATCGTCCGATCAAAACCGAATAGTTGAATATTTGCGGATTAAGCCAATTAGTCACAGTCAGATTTACACTTCCCAAATAGCAGTACCAGAGCCTCACAGGGGGGAGATTCCCCGCGAACGCCGCGAAGCTATCAGGAGAAGTTTGATCGAGCAAGGCAGCAACTTGATTCCTTTAATTGTGCGCCCCACTGAAGCTTACAGCAATGAAGAAGAATATGAAGTTGTCTGCGGCTCAGATTGGTGTATTCTTGCTAAAGAACTCGGCATCGAGCAAATGTGGGCTTGGGTATTTGAAATGACCGACGAGGAGGTAGCTGTTGCTCAAGCAGAAATGGAACATTTAGCTCCGCAACCGACTCAGAAAACTGCACAAATTGAGAGTCTACTGCAACAATTTGAGCTATCATTTCAAAAAAAAGTAGAAACTCTAACAAAAGAAATAGAAAAATCTGTTAAAAAAAATGAAGAGCTGCTAAAAAAGCAAGTAAAAGCTCTAACTGACCAGCAGTTTGAGCGTGACCCAATAGAACAGATTAAGCGTTTGCTCGAACAAGTTGAAAAAACATTTAATGAAAAGGTAGATAAAATGGCTAATAAAATTGCACAATCTGGCAGCGATAATCCGCCGATATCTGCTGTTATTTCTGAGGTCAATCTTGCAGGTGCGTTGAGACAATTGGATGAACTAGAAAAACTGCTGTCAAAAAAATTAGAAAGCACAGTTCAAACAATTAATCAGTTTGTTTCAGACGCGATCGAAGACGTAGAGAAAGACCTGAAAAATCAAATCGAAACGCTCCGCCGCCAACTTGGAGTCGCGGTGGCGCACTCAGACATACAGCCAGAGGCACAACCGAAAACCCAGTCAAAAACACAGCCTAAGAAGCAGCCTAATAAGCAGTCGAAGGCACAGCAAAAACCTCAGCTACCGCAGTTGCAGTTGGAGTTGCCGTTTCCGCCCCCAAAGGAAGACTACGACACTCTTTCGCTGAGACGATTGAAGGCGATCGGCAAAAACCGGAAAATTCGGGGCTACGCGCGCATGAAACGACCGGAAATTCTGGCTGCTCTCAGAGAAGCTGACGGCAAATAAAGCGGCAATTGCTAATAGTTAAAGACTAATTATATCAATTCCCGCTAATTCATCTGCGTTAATCTGTGTTTATCTGCCCTCATCTGCGGTTAAAAAAAGAGAATTTTGTAACCGCAGATGACAATTGATGGACGCTGATTCACGCAGATGAAGAGAATAGAGATCGGCAAAAAGCGCGGGCTTTCAGAATAGTCCTCCGCAGAGATATGAAAACCTGTTTCCTGTATTGTAAGCTGGCTTAGGCGATCGCATATCCCGTATGCTGCCGAACATGATAGGGATGAAACCCTAAAACTATCTTGTCTTTAGGCACTCCTAATTCTACAAGTTCTGGGGTAATTCCCGTTTCTATACCATCGTGTTGAATCCAGATTTTGCCGTCGATAATTTCCACATGGACGACACACCCGTGAATTCTTTGAGGCCCTTGCCAGCCTTCGTGCATCAATAAAAAATTGTTTTGTTCGCTATCAACAATAACGCTGTTTTTAACTTGTCCGTAACTGTTAGGAATCCTGGCATAACTCTCTAAAACAGTGCGAACAATTTGGCGATATTCATCTAGTCTATCCATCTGATAATTATCTCCCTTGATGAATCAAAAACAATGAGTTTTAGTCTTTTTTTTCGTAACAAAACTTGCCCGAGTGGCTCAGAGAAAATATCTCGATAAACTTCTTCCCGAACAGCCAGATAGATATTACGTTCTGGTTCGGAAAGCTCTAGGATATCTTCGTAGACAATATACTGTCCCAGAGCTTCTTCTAAGTCATGAACGGGTGAAACACTCAAAAAACTTTTTACTTCTACAGCAATTTTGCGACCTTGCTTTTCGGCAGCCAGTATTTTTTCTGCACCCAAATCGACGAAGAGTGAACGAGCGCCAATTTCTAGGGTTAGCGGATCGTTTGTTATCGTCCAGCCGTCTTTTTCTAGAGCTGTTCTGACAGTATTGTGGTAGATGTCTTTTGCTGGCATATTTTAAGCTGAACCATTAAATGTCACCCTAATTATAGAATAACACAAGACTTTTGAAAACTGATAGCTCGTCAATTCAAACTACTTATTGCCGCGTGTATCGGTGCTTCACCCCAATCGGAAAATACTCCGCATCGCCAGTCTCCGTTAATGTCACCACAGGTAACTGATATTCGGGCGGCACGTAATTAGCAAATTCGCTGTTTAGCCGCCGCAATTGCGCGAGAATTGATGATGCGATCGCCTGCTTCATTTCCTCGTCGCCCTCCACCCCCGCGGCTAATTCCACAACCACCGATAAAAACCGATTTTGCTCCGAATCCTCCTTGGCTTGCAGTACAAATTTTCCCGTCACCCATTCCCGAATGGTGGGAACTTCTAAACCTACGGTGACATTTTCCGGGTAAATGTTAGCACCGAAGTAGGAAACGGTAAAGTGCGATCGCCCGAATACATAGACAAACGGCAAGCAGCGAATTCCTCTGGGGAACTCAGAAACTTTCATACCTGCTGCTTGCTGCAAACGTGCCACAGGGTTAAATCCCCATTCAGCCAAAAAATTGAGCATTGCTTCGTAACAAATTAAACCGCCGTTATCCGAGATGTGATAGCGTATTAGCGGGATGCCGTTGTCGCCAGAAAATAACAGCGTGCCGTCATTATTCACTTCAAAAAAGCGACTTTTCGGATCGTACTGCATCAGCGTTGGCAACCGCGATTCCCCGAATAAATTGCGTGCTGCTTCCGGATTGTTTGCTAAAAAGCGGCGGATGCAAATGCTCAGCGGTGTCTCGTTGCCCAAAACGCCCGCGTCGGCAGTACCGTAAAGGCTCGCAGAGTTGTAATATAGATTGTCAGAATTAGTGCGATCGCTCACCAAACTCCGCCATTCTTCGCTAAACACTTCCCCCGCAAACACCATCTTAATTCGATATTTTTGCCACTCCACTCCCCCTGCAATTCCGCTATCAATTACATCCTTGATAAACGGCGGATATCCCAACAAAACTACTTGCTCAAAATGCTCCCCAAGTTCCTGCACAACTCGGAATATTTCAGTTTTATTATTCCCAGGCGTCACAACTGTAACGGGATAGCCCTTACTCGCTAGATAGCGGCAGCAATTTGCGGAGTACATTCCGCCTACCCAAGTTCCCAAGGCAAAGCAAATGACAGCTAAAGTGCGGCGAGTGTCGGCGTAAAAACTGTCGTGAAATATTTGTTCAAAACGAGCAGCAATTTGCAACTCGTCGCTGATAAAACGCGGCCAAAATGTCGGTTTTCCTGTCGAACCCGATGAAAAAGCAATGAAATCGCAAGTTTCTAATTTGCCCTGGTAGCACAACTGAGGTAGCGGGTGACAGCGTAAATAATTCTCTTTGGTAATTAGGGGCAATTTTTGGAAGTCTTCAAGGGTTTGAATTGAGGCGGGATTGATGTTGAGTCCAGCTAGGAAAGTCTGGTAAGCTGGTACTGTGGCAGCGACTTTGTGAAAAAGCGCGATCGCCCCGGATTCGGCAACTCGACTCTGCTGCTGTTGTAATGGTTCCTCAAGCGGCGCCCTCAAAAACTCTTCAAACGCCCCAATTGCTCGCTGACGCTGTTCTGGCTGCATGATTTACTCCTTAAAATGCGTATTGTAAAACTTCGTTGAGTTTGTAAGCACTTATAAGCAATAGTAGTATGATATTATCATAGCGGTCGAGTGAAATACGCGCAATCTAAAAAATAAAAGCCTTAAATGCAGTTAACAGAACGACATATCATTAAATCTACGGAACACCGTTTCGCTGAAATTGATCGACTAGCTTTTAAATCCAAGAATCTCTACAATGCCGCCAACTACGTCATTCGTCAGAGTTTTATTTATGGATGGGGCTATGTCGGCTACAACGAAATGAACCGCTTAATGAAGTCTCACGAAGCGTACAAGGCTTTACCTGCCAAGGTTAGCCAACAAATCTTAATGGTGTTGGACAAGAATTGGAAATCATTCTTTGAAGCGGTTAAAGCTTACAAAACGGATTCCTCTAAATTCACTGGTCGCCCAAAACTGCCGAAATACAAAGATAAAACTAAAGGGCGAAACATTCTCGTTTACACAATTCAAGCAATTAGCAGCAAACAGTTGAAAAAGGGAATCATTAAACTTTCGGGGACTGACCTTTCGATCAAAACTAAAATTAATCCCGCTCGAATTTGCCAAGTCAGATTAGTTCCCAAATGCGATTGCTATGTAATGGAGGTGATTTATGATGAACCGGAGTCCACCTTTAGTGGTGACAACTTTGTAGCTAGCATTGATTTAGGACTGGATAATTTAGCGGCGCTAACTTCAAGTCAACCGGGGTTTACCCCACTGTTGGTTAACGGGCGACCGTTGAAATCTATCAACCAGTTCTACAACAAGCGCAAAGCCAAGTTGCAATGTCAGTTGAAAGGAAATCGCAGAACCTCATGTCGCATTCAGCGTTTAACTCGCTGTCGCCACCAAAAAGTAGATAATTACTTGCATCACACAAGTCGCCTAATTGTTGACCATTTGGTAGCGAAACAAATTGGGACGCTAGTAATTGGTAAGAATGCACAATGGAAAACCGATCTCGATCTAGGGAAGCCTACTAACCAAAACTTTGTCAGCATTCCTCACGCTCGATTAATCGAGATGTTGGATTACAAAGCTCGACTGGTTGGAATCGAAGTAATTGTACAAGAAGAGTCCTACACATCTAAGTCGAACGTGCGTTTCGTTCTGAAGAAACCCAGAAATGGGGGGAATTCAGGCTCTAATAAGGTAATCCAATATGGATTGAGTTCGCACTTTAATCCCTTGTTAGATGACAACTTGT
>Ga0247770_1000969_pt1 | contig 25482 bp, 2 predicted proteins | sample UWRJL136409B6_FD_179943 | JGI IMG/M metagenome (GOLD analysis project Ga0247770, IMG submission 179943) | Plant litter microbial communities from Arlington Agricultural Research Station in Wisconsin, United States - UWRJ-L136-409B-6 | ecosystem: Environmental > Terrestrial > Plant litter >... | reverse complement strand
GCCCCCAGCGCGCAGAACTGCCGCCGCCGCGTCCCGAAGGCCCGGGTGAGCCCCGCCACCTCCACGGGATCGCCCAGCTCCGTCCCCGTCCCGTGCGCCTCCACGAACCCGATGCTCTCCGGGTCCACCCCCGCCATCGCCAGCGCCTCCTCGATGGCCGCCGCCTGCCCGTCCACGCTGGGCGCCGTGAACCCCACCTTGCGCGCGCCGTCGTTGTTGAGCGCCGTCCCCAGGATCACCGCGCGGATGGTGTCGCCGTCCGCCAGGGCGTCTGCCAGGCGGCGGAGGACCACCAGCGCCACCCCGTTCCCGTCCACCGTCCCCGCCGCCCGGGCGTCGAAGGCGCGGCAGAAGCCGTCCGGCGAGCCGATGCCGCCGGGGACGTACAGGGTCCCCTGGTCCTGGAAGACGTTGATGGAGGCGGCCCCGGCCAGCGCCAAGTCGCACTCCCCCGCCGCCACCGCCTGGCAGGCCACGTGGATGGTGGAGAGCCCCGTGGAGCACGCCGTGCCGATGGTGAGCGCGGGACCGTGCAGGTCCAGCCGGTGCGCCACGCGCGTCGCCACGAAGTCGCGCCCGTTGGACAGCCCCACCTGGAAGCCCCCCAGCGCCGCCACCACGTCGCGCCGGGGAAGAACGTGCGCCTCCAGGTAGTGGCTGTTGGCGGCGCCCGCGTAGACGCCCACCGACAGCCGCCGGTCGCCGGGGGCGTACCCCGCGTTCTCCAGCGCCTCCCACGCCGTCTCCAGCAGGAGCCGCTGCTGCGGGTCCATGGCCTCCGCCTCGCGCGGGCTGAAGCCGAAGAACTCCGCGTCGAAGCGGTCGATCCCGTCCAGCACCCCGCTGGCCCGCACGTAGTTCGGATTCGTCAGCCGCTCCTCGGGGACGCCGGCCGCGCGCAGCTCGTCGTCGGTGAAGAAGCGGATGGCGTGCACCCCGGAGCGGAGGTTGCTCCAGAACGCCTCCACGTCCGCCGCCCCGGGAAACCGCCCCGCCATCCCGATGATGGCGATGGGCGAGACGGCCGAGCCCGCGCTCATCGCGCCGCTCCCGCGTCCAGGGCGTCGGCGCGCGCCGCCGCCAGCCCGCGGCGCCGGGCCGCCCGCTCGCTCCCCGCGCCGGGGCGGGGCTCCGCCTCCGGCTCCGCGCCCAGGTGCGCGGCCAGCGAGGCCACCGTGGGGAAGCGGAAGAGGTCGGTGATCGGCACCTGTCGCCCCAGCGCCTTCGGGAGGCGCGCGTGCAGCTGGGCCACGCGGAGCGAGTGGCCGCCCAGCTCGAAGAAGGCGTCGTGGCGACCCACCCGTTGCACCCCCAGCACCTCCCGCCAGAGCCCCGCCAGCATCTCCTCCAGCGGCGTGGCCGGCGCGGCGTACTCCTCCGCGGCGGCGGAGAGGTCGGGGACGGGGAGCGCCGCGCGGTCGATCTTCCCGTGCGCGTTCAGCGGGAGGGCGTCCAGCGCCACGAAGGCGGCGGGGACCATGTACTCGGGGAGCGCCAGCCGCAGGTGCTGGCGCAGCTCCACCGCCGGGACGGGTCCCACCACGTACGCGGCCAGCCACCCCTCGCCCCGGGCGTCCTCCCGCGCCACCACCGCGCAGTCGGCCACCTCCGGGTGGCGCCGGAGGACGGCCTCGATCTCCCCCGGCTCCACGCGCGAGCCGCGGATCTTCACCTGCCCGTCCAGCCGGCCGGCGAACTCCAGCGTCCCGTCCCCCAGCCACCGCCCCCGGTCCCCGCTGCGGTAGAGCCGCGCGCCGGGGACGGCCGAGAACGGGTCCGGGACGAAGCGCTCCGCCGTGAGCGCCGGGCGGTCCAGGTAGCCGCGCGCCACCTGCGCGCCGCCCAGGCAGATCTCCCCGTGGACGCCGGCGGGGACCAGCCGCAGGGCGCCGTCCAGCACGTGCACGCGGGAATTCTCCACCGGCCGGCCGATGGAGGAGAGGCGCGCGGGGTCCACCCGCCCCGAGGTGGAGGCGACGGTGCACTCCGTCACCCCGTAGGCCGCGACCAGCTCGAAGGGGAGGTCCGGCGCGGGCGCCACTCCCAGCCGCTCGCCGCCGGTGACCATCACCCGGAGCGCGGCGTCGCGCGGCCACTCCGTCTCCAGCTGCGGCCCGGCGATGGGGGGCGGCATGTGCGCGTGGGTGATCCCCCGCTCCACCACGAAGCGCCGGAGCGCCGCCGGGTCCAGGCGCAGGGCGTCGGAGACCACGTGGATCGACGCCCCCTGGGCCAGGAAGGGCCAGATCTCCAGCACCGACGCGTCGAAGCCGCTGCTGATCAGCTGCGAGGCGCGCGCGTCCGGGGTGATGCGCAGGTCGCGGGCGTAGGCGGCGCAGAGCGTGGCCAGCCCGCGGTGCTCGACGCCGACCCCCTTGGGCGTCCCCGTGCTCCCGGAGGTGTAGATGACGTAGGCCAGGTCGAGATCCGCCGGGCGGACGCCGGGATTCCGATCGGACCGCGCGGCGATCGCCTCCGCGTCGGCGTCGAGCCGGAGGAGGGCGACGCCGGCGGGAACGGCGCCCTCCCACGCGCCGGCGCGGGTGACCAGGACGGAGGCGCCGCTGTCGGCCAGGAGCCAGGCGCGCCGCTCCGCCGGGTACGTGGGCTCCAGCGGGACGTAGGCGCCGCCGGCCTTCCCCACCGCCAGCATCGCCGTCACCAGCTCCGCCCCCCGCTCCAGGCACAGCGCCACCCGCGTCCCGGGGGCGACGCCCAGCGCGGCCAGGTGGTGCGCCAGGCGGTTGGCGCGGGCGTTCAGCGCGGCGTAGTCCAGCGTGCCGTCGTCCGCCTGGACGGCGGGGGCGGCCGGGGCGGCGGCGGCGCGCGCCTCCACCCACTGGTGCGCGCACCCGGCGGGGACGGGCGTCTCCGCGCCGTTCCACTCCACCAGCAGCCGGCGGCGCTCCCCGTCGCCCAGCAGCTCCAGCCCGCCCAGCGGCGTCCGCGGGTCGCGGGCCACCTCCTCCAGCAGCCGCTCGAACATCCCCAGCCAGCGCTCCACCGTCTCCGCGTCGAAGAGGTCGGTGGCGAAGTCGCAGTCCAGGCGCAGCTCCATCCCCGCCGTCTCCGTCATCCCCAGCGCCAGGTCGGCCCGGGAGGCGCCCACGAAGTTCCCCTCGATGGCGGCGCGCAGGGCTCCCAGCGTCCCGTCGCCCGACTGCCGGTCCAGGAACATCCCCGCGGCGAACAGGGGCGGGCGCGAGGCGTCGCGGTGGGGGAGGACGGCGTCCACCAGCCGGGGGAAGGAGAAGCGCCGGTGCTCCAGCGCCTCCAGCACCGAGCGCCGCACCCGCCGCGCGTGCTCCACGAAGGGCGCCGACGCGTCCAGCCGGGCGCGGATGGGAAGGACGCTGATCCCGTATCCCACCAGCTCCGCCATCTCCGGCCCGCCCGCCTGGCCGGCCGAGGGGGTGCCCACCACCACGTCGTCCTGCCCGCTCAGCCGGCCCAGCCAGACGGACATGGCCGCCAGCAGGGTGTGGAAGAGCGTCAGCCCCTGCTCGCGCCCCGCGCCCGCCAGCCGGCGCACCAGCGTGTCCGCCACCACGCGGGAGACGCGCCCGCCGCGGTAGCCGCGCACCGGGGGGCGCGGCCGGTCGGCCGGAAGCTCCAGCACCGGGCCGCCGTCGGCGAAGCGCGCGGTCCAGTAGGCGTGGGCGGCGCCGTCGTCGCGCGCCGCGTCCAGCTGCGCGCGCAGGAGCGCCGGGTGGTCGGGGGGCGGCGGAAGGTGCGCCTCGCGCCCTTCCGTCCGCGCCGTGTACAGCGCGTCCATCTCGCCCAGGAGGACGCCGACGGACCAGCCGTCCAGCACCGCGTGGTGCGAGTCGAACACCAGCAGGTGCTCGTCGTTGGCCACCCTCGCCAGGGCGAAGCGCGCCAGCGGCCCGCGCTCCAGGTCGAAGGGGCGGCGCGCCGTCTCGCGCAGCCACGCCTCCACCTCCCCCGGCGCCGCGCCGCGGAAGTCCGTCAGCGGCACCTCGACGGCGAGCGAGGGGTGGATGCGCTGCGTCTCGCCGTCGGGGGCGAAGGTGGTGCGCAGGGCGTCGTGCCGGTCGGCCAGCCCCTGCAGCGCGCCGCGGAGCGCCTCCACGTCCAGCGCGCCGCGCAGGCGGATGGAGAGCGACTCGTTGTAGGCGCGGCTGGCGTCCTCCCCCATCCGCGACTCGATCCACAGCTGCCGCTGCCCTTCCGTCAGCGGCATCACCCGCACCCCGTCCCCCGCCCGCTCCCCATCCCCGTCGATCGAGGATTCGGAGGAGGAGAAAGACGATCCCGATCCCACGCCAGCATCTTCGTCGGCCGACGAAGATGAAGAAGATGAAGAAGATGACGAAGATGAAGACGATGCCGAAGACGACGTGGACGACGACGCGATCCCGATCTCCCGCGCGGCCGATCCCCCGCCCGTCCCCGGCGCGCCGGCGGGCCGGGGGATGAAGCCGCCGGAGCGCAGCGCCGTGACGGAGTCGCACACGCCCTGGAACACCCTCTCCAGGTCCTCGTCCGTGTGCGCGGTGGAGAGGAAGCCCGTCCCGGTCTCGGTGATGACGTGCACCCCGTGCTGGATCAGGTGGTGGTTGAACAGGTCGGTGTGGCGCACCTCGGGCCCGAAGAAGAAGCGGAACGCGGAGCCGAAGTTGACGGTGGTGACGGGAAAGCCCTCCGCCTCGAAGAACCCGTTCAGCCGCCGCACCAGCCCCTCGGCGCGGGCGTTGAGGCGGTCGTACATGGGCATCCCCTGCCGCCGGATCTCCTCCAGGATGGCCACCGAGACGGCCATGGAGATGGGGTGCTTGAAGTACGCGCCGGCGAACAGCGTGCGCTGCCCCCGCGGGTACGAGTCGTCGCCGTAGCTCCAGGTGCCGCCGTCGAAGACGCTCATGGGGTCGCGCTTTCCCGCCACCACGCCCATGGGGAGCCCGCCGGCCACGATCTTCCCGTAGGTCACCAGGTCGGCGTCCACGCCGAAGAAGGCCTGCCCGCCCCCGGGAAGGACGCGGAAGCCGGTGATCAGCTCGTCGAAGTGCAGCAGCGTCCCCGCCTGGCGGGTCATCCGCCGCAACTCGTGGAGAAAGGCGCGGGGCTGGATGTCGGGGCGGCGGCTCTGCACCGGCTCCACCATCACCACGGCCACCTCGTCCAGGATCCCGGCCAGCCGCTCCAGCGACTCCGGCTGGTCGTAGTCCAGGATGACCACGTCGTCCAGCGCCTGCGGGGAGATCCCCGGCGAGGCGGGGCGCGCGCGGCCGTCGCCCGAGGGCACGGGGCGGCCCTGGACGATGTCCGCCCACCCGTGGTAGCTCCCGGCGAAGTACACCACCTTGCTGCGCCCGGTGTAGGTGCGGGCGGCGCGGATGGCCCCCATCACCGCCTCCGTCCCCGAGTTGCAGAAGACGGCGCGGTCGTTCCCGGTCAGCTCGCAGACCAGCGCCGCGGCCCGGCCGGCGTCGGCGGACTGCGGGCCCACGCCGTAGCCCGCCTCCAGCTGCTCGCGGATGGCGCGGGTCACGAACTCCGGGGCGTGGCCGAACAGGTTGCACCCGAACGACATCCCGATGTCCACGTACTCGTTGCCGTCCAGGTCCCACACGTGCGAGCCCGCGGCGCGCTTCCCCACGATGGGGTACAGGATCTCCTTCCAGGCGCGGCGGAAGCGGGCGGTCACGCGGCTGTCGGCCAGCGCCTCGTGGTAGCGCGCCTGGTGCGCCTTGGAGGCCCGGGTCCGCGCCACGTAGCGCGCGGTGAAGCCGTCCAGGTACTCGCGCTGCTCCGCCGTCAGCCCCCCCGCCTCGGTGTTCACCGGCTGGAGCGCCACGAACGGCGTCTCCGGCTGGATCCGCGCCCGCGGCGACTGCGGCACCGCCGCGGCCGGCGGCGCCACCACCGGCGCCCGTCCGGCGGCTCCGTTCGGCGCGGAGGCCGCGGATCCCGCGCCGACCGAGGACGAAACGACGGCCGGCGTGGAGATGGGCGATCCCGCGTCGGCCGAGGACGGGGCCGGAGCGGAGGCCGCCGGGCCCGCGTCGGCGGACGGCGCGCCGGCGGGGGGCGCGGCGTGGCCGGTGACGGCGGCCAGCTGCTGCGCCATCAGCTGGTTCATGGCGTGGAGCTGCTGCGCCACCACCTCGCGCAGCACGTCGCCCGCGCCGCCGCCGTCCGCCGGGAGGGGCGGGAAGAAGACGGCGGGGACGGGGATGCGCCGCTGCGCGTCCGCCGCGGAGGCGGCGGCGGGCGCGGGGACCGGGGAGGCCGGCGCGGAGACGGGAGACGCCGGCTCCGGCGCGGGAGCGGGCTTCCCGTCGTGGACGACGGCCTCGGGGGGGAGGACGTGGTCGATGTGCCGGGCGATGGCCTCCAGCGTGGTCAGCTCCTCCAGCATCTCCACCAGGGAGAGGCGCACGCCCACGCGCTTCTCGATCACCTGGATCCCCTGCAGGAGGAGGAGCGAGTCGAAGCCCACGCGGAACAGGTCCACGTCGGTGTCGATCCGCGCCGCGTCGATCCCCGTCAGCTCGGCGGCGATCTCCCTCAGGCGGCCCAGCACCGCCTTCTCGCGGGTGAGCGGGGCCGCGCCGTTCGCCGTCGCCATTCCGTTCTCCATCACGTCCGGTCCTTTTCGGGTTGACTCGATCGCGGCCGCCGCCCGCTCCTCCGCCATCTCCATCCGGCTCCCCGTCTCCGCCACCGTCCGAACCGTCTCCACCATCGCCACCGTGTCCGGCGCCGCCGCCCGATCCGGATCGGCCGCCACCGTCCGATCCGCATCCCCCGTCTCCCCCGCCCCCGCCGTCGCGGCCGGTCCCGCGTCCGCGCGCGGCGGGCCCACGAAGTAGCGCCTGCGCTCGAACGGGTAGCCGGGGAGGGGGACGCGGTGGCGCCGCTCGTCCGCGCCGACCGCCGCCCACTCCACCGGCACCCCCGCCGTCCAGGCGCCGCCCAGGCTCTCCAGGAGGAAGCGCAGGTCGTCCACGCGGTTGTGCGGGTGCCGCAGCGAGCTGAAGACGACCGGGGGTCCGGCCGCCTCGGAGGACGGGTGCTGCAGCGCCCACGCGCCCAGCGTCTGCCCGGGGCCCACCTCCAGCAGCGCCCACTCCGGCTCGCCCCGCAGGGTGGCGATCCCGTCGGCGAAGCGGACGGTGCCGCGGAGGTGGCGCGCCCAGTACGCGGGGGAGCGCGCCTCCTCGTCGGTGATCCACGTCCCCGTGACGTCCGAGACGAAGGGGATCTCCGGCGCGCGCAGCTCGAAGCCGGCGACCAGCCGCTCCAGCTCCTCCGCCACGGGCGCCATGGCGCGCGAGTGGAAGGCGTGCCCCGCCACCAGCCGGCGGCTGACCGTCCCCCGCTCCGCCAGCGCCGCCTCGAACGCCTCGATCTCCTCCACGGGACCGGCGGCGACGCAGCTCTCCGGCGTGTTCACCGCCGCCAGGTCCAGCGCCGCCGGGAGGATCTCCCGCAGCGCCGCCTCGCCCAGGGGGACGGCCAGCATGGCGCCGGCGGGGAGCGCGTCGATCAGCCTGGCGCGGAGGGCGACCAGGCGGAGCGCGTCCTCCAGGCGAAGGACGCCGGCCACGCAGGCGGCCACGTACTCGCCCAGCGAGTGCCCCAGCATCCCCCGCGGCGTCACCCCCCAGCTCATCCACAGCCGCGCCAGCGCGTACTCCGTCACGAAGACGGCGGGCTGGGCCAGCCGCGTGTCGTCCAGCGGCGACGCTTCCGGCGCGTCCCCGCCGCGCCCCAGGAGCCGGCGCAGGTCCCATCCCCCGCCCTTCGACGCCCCCTCGGCCGAGAAGAGGGCCTCGCGAAGGTCCTCGCCGAGAATCGGACGCAGCAGCTCGCAGCACTCGTCCACCGCCTCGCGGAAGACGGGCTCGGCGTCGTAGAGGCCGCGCCCCATGTCCACGTGGTGCATCCCCAGGCCGGGGAAGAGGAAGGCGACCGGCCGCTCGCCGCGCGGCACGGGGGCCGAGGCGCGGAGGGCGGCCTCGCGGAGGCGGGCCGCGCCCTCCGCCGCGTCGCCGCAGACCACGGCCAGCCGGTGCTCCAGCTCGCGCCGCCCGGCGCGCAGCGTGTACGCCACGTCGGCCAGCGGCGCCGCGTCGCCCTCGAGGTGCTCGGCCAGGTTGCGGGCCGCCGTGGCCAGCGCCGTCGGCGTCCTGGCGGAGAGGAGCAGGAGCTGCGGGCCGCGCGAGGGGCCGGAGGGGCGGCGCGGAGGCGCCTCCTCCAGCACCACGTGCGCGTTGGTCCCCCCGATCCCGAAGGAGGAGACCCCCGCCCGGCGGGGCGCGCCGTCCACGGTCCAGGGGCGGAGCGCGGTGTTGACGAAGAGCCGCCCGCCCAGCGCCTCCAGCCCCGGGTGCGGCGCGGCGAAGTTGAGCGAGGGCGGGATCTGCCCGTGCTTCATGGCCAGCACCGTCTTGATCAGCGCCGCCACCCCGGCCGCCGTGTCCAGGTGCCCCAGGTTGGTCTTCACCGAGCCCAGCGCGCAGGAGCTTCCCCCGCTCGCCCGGGCCAGCACCTCGCCCAGCGCCTTGAGCTCGATGGCGTCGCCCAGCGGGGTGCCGCTGCCGTGCGCCTCCACGTACTGGAGCGAGCCGGCGTCCACCCCGGCCACGGAGAGCGCCTCGGAGATCACCCGCGCCTGCCCCTCCACGCTGGGCGCCGTGTATCCCACCTTCTGCGACCCGTCGTTGTTGACGGCCGAGCCGCGGATGACGGCGTGGATGGTGTCGCCGTCGGCCAGCGCGTCGTCCAGCCGCCGGAGCGCCACCAGCCCCACCCCATGCCCCCCCACCGTCCCCTTCGCGTCGGCGTCGAAGGCGCGCACGTGCCCGTCGGGGGAGACGATCCCGTCCGGCGTGTACAGGTGCCCGCCGCGGAAGGGGGGGCGGACCGAGACCCCGCCGGCCAGCGCGAGGTCGCACTCGCCGGTGGCCAGGCTCTGGCACGCCAGGTGGACGGCCACCAGGGAGGTGGAGCAGGCGGTCTGCACCGTCAGGCTGGGCCCGCGCAGGTTCAGCCGGTACGACACCCCCGGGGCCAGGTGGTCCTTCTCGTTCCACAGGTGGATGCGCGTGTAACCCACGGCCTCCACCACCTCCGGGCTGGCGTGCAGGTGCCGCACGTACCCGCTGGCCGACGCGCCGGCGAACACCCCCACGGGGCGGTCGTCGCGGACGGCGGCGTGGCCGGCGTGCTCCAGCGCGGCCCAGGCGCACTCCAGGAGGAGGCGGTGCTGCGGGTCCAGCACCTGGGCGTCGCGCGGGGTGAGCCCGAAGAGCGCCGCGTCCAGCTCGTCGGCGCCGCGGAGCGCGCCCAGGGCGGGGACGAAGTCGGGGTGGTCGGCCAGCCACGCCGGCGTCCCGTCCTCCATCACCTCGTCGCGGGTGAAGAAGGAGATGGACTCCACCCCGTCCCGCAGGTTGCGCCAGAAGGCGTCCAGGTCGTCGGCGCCGGGAAAGCGCCCCGCCATCCCCACGATGGCGACCTCGTATCCGGTCCCGGGCTCGCCCGCGCCGTTCTCTTCCGTCATGTCCACGCCCGATGGTTGGATGCCCATCCGCTCACCCCCTCGGCCGGCGCGGCGCCAGCCGCGCCCGCGCCGCCTGCCGCGCCTCGCCCCGCTCCTGCCCCTGCTCCGCCGCCCCGCTCCGCGCCTCGCCCCGCAGCGCGCGGGCGAGGGAGCGGACGGTGGGGTAGTGGAAGAGGTCCACCAGCGGCACCTCGCGCCCCAGCTCGCGCGCCAGCCGCCCCTGCAGGCGCGCCAGGAGGAGCGAGTGCCCCCCCAGGTCGAAGAAGTTGTCCTCCGCCCCCACCGACCCCACCCCCAGCAGCTCCGCCCAGATCTCCGCGATCCGCGACTCCAGCCCCGCCCCCGGCTCCACCCGCCGCGCCGGCTGCGCGGGGGCGGGCGCCGGGAGGGCGCGGCGGTCCAGCTTTCCGCTGGGGGTGCGCGGGAATGCCTCCATGGCCACGAAGACGGCGGGGACCATGTACTCCGGGAGGGTGCGCCGCAGGTGGACGCGCAGCGCCTCGGCGTCGGCCCAGCCGGAGACGTACGCCACCAGCCGCCACTCTCCCGGCGCGTCCTCGCGCGCCACCACGGCGCAGTCCAGCACGTCCGGGTGCCCCCGGAGCGCGGCCTCCACCTCCCCCGGCTCCACGCGGAAGCCGCGCACCTTCACCTGCGCGTCGTTGCGCCCCAGGAACTCCAGCGTCCCGTCCGCCCGCCAGCGGACGCGGTCGCCGGTGCGGTACAGCCGCCCCCCCGGCTCGGCCGCGAACGGGTCGGGGACGAAGCGCTCCGCCGTCAGCCCCGGCCGCCCCAGGTAGCCGCGCGCCAGCTGCACCCCGCCGGCGTACAGCTCGCCGGGGACGCCCACGGGCGCCGGGCGGCCGCCGCCGTCCAGCACGTACAGCCGCGTGTTGGGGAGCGGGGCGCCCAGCGAGGGGGCGCGCGGCTCGGGGACGCACACGGCCGCGCACACCCGCACCGTGGCCTCGGTGGGGCCGTAGACGTTGATGAAGCGGCGCCCGCGCCCCCAGCGCTCCACCAGCTCCGGCGTGCACGCCTCGCCCCCCACGGCCAGCGTGGCCAGCGCGGGAAGGTCGCCCGCGGGGAGCGCGGCCAGGGCGCTGGGGGTGAACTTGGTGTGGGTGATCCCGTCGCGGCGCAGGAGCGTCACCAGCTCCTCGCCCAGGAGGAGGCGGTTGGGCTCGGGGACGTGCAGCGCCGCCCCGGAGCAGAGCGCGGCGAAGAGCTCGGCGGCCGAGGCGTCGAAGTGCAGCGGCGCCAGGAGCATGGAGTGCGAGCCGGGGCCCAGCCCGAAGAGCCGGACCAGGGCGGGGACCAGGTTGCAGACGCCCCGGTGCTCCACCCCCACCCCCTTGGGTCGCCCGGTGGAGCCGGAGGTGTAGATGACGTACGCCAGGCTCCCCGGCCCCGCCCCGCCGTCCACCGGCGCGGCGCTCTCCGCCTCGATCCGCGCCCGCGCCTCCTCCACCACCACCACCCGGATCCCGGGGACGGCGGGGAGCTTTCCGCGCACCGTCACCTGCGTCGCCAGGACGGCCACGCCGCTGTCGGCCAGCATGTACGACAGCCGCTCCGGCGGGGAGGCGGGGTCCAGCGGGACGTACGCGCCGCCGGCCTTGAGCACCGCCAGGACGGCGACCACCATCTCCACCCCGCGCTCCAGGCAGAGCCCCACCCGCACCTCGGGCCCCACCCCCATCCCGGCCAGGTGGCGCGCCAGGCGGTTGGCCGCCTCGTCCAGCCGCCGGTAGGTGAGCCGGTCGCCGCCGCAGATCACGGCCAGGGCGTCCGGCGTCCGCTCCGCCTGCGCCTCGAAGAGATGGTGGACGCAGGCGTCGGCGGGATACGGCGCCTCGGTGCGATTCCACTCGTCGACGACCATCCGCCGCTCCGCCTCCCCCAGCAGCTCCAGCCGCGAGATCGGGGCGTCGGGATGGTCGGCCACCTGCTCCAGGACGCGCCCCAGGTGCTCCAGCATCCGCCGGACGGTGGCGCGGTCGAAGAGGTCGGTGCGGTAGCGCGCGCCGGCCACCAGCCCGCGCGGCGTGACGGTGAGGGAGAGGGAGAGGTCGAAGGTGGCGGTGTCCGGCTCGGCGCCCGCGTGCTCCACCCGCACCCCCGCCAGCTCGGCCGCGGAGCCGCCCGCGCCGTCGTTGACGGCGAACATCACCTGGGTGACGGCCGAGTGGCTCAGCGAGCGCTCGGGCTGCAGCTCGGCCACCAGCCGCTCGAAGGGGACGTCCTGGTGCTCGAAGGCGCCCAGCGTGGCCTCGCGCACCCGCCCCAGCAGCTCGCGGAACGCGGGATCTCCCGAGAGGTCGGTCCGCAGCACCAGCGTGTTGACGAAGAAGCCGATCAGCTCCTCGGTCTCGCGCCGGGTGCGGCCGGCGGTGGGGGTGCCCACCACCACGTCCTCGGTGCCGGCGTAGCGGGTCAGCAGCGACTGGAAGGCGCCCAGGAGCACCATGTACAGGGTGGCGCCCCCGCTCCGACCCAGGGCGCGGAGCCGCTCGGGGAGGGCGTCGGGGAGATCCAGCTGCTCGTAGGCGCCGCGGTGCGTCTGCACGGCGGGGCGCGGGCGGTCCGTGGGGAGCGCCAGGAGGGCGGGGGCGCCGGCCAGCCGCTCGCGCCAGTAGGCCAGCTGCCGCTCCAGCGCCCGCCCGGCCGGCTCGCCGCGCTGCCAGGCGGCGAAGTCGGCGTACTGCACGGGAAGCTCGGGGAGCGGCGAATCGGCGCCCTCGCGGTACGCCGCGTAGAGGGCGGAGAGCTCGCGGAAGAGGACGCCCACGCTCCACCCGTCGCTCACCACGTGGTGCATCCCCAGGAGGAGCGCGTGGTCCTCCTCGCCCAGCCGCAGGAGGGCGGCGCGGAAGAGGGGGCCGGCCGCCAGGTCGTAGGGGCGACGCGCGGCGTCCTCCACCCGGCGCCGGAGCTCGGCCTCGCGCTCCGCGTCGTCCAGGGCGGAGAGGTCGTCGACGGGGAGCGCGAAGCCGGCGGCGGGGGCGACCACCTGCGCGGGGAGCCCGTCCACGTCGCGGAAGACGGTGCGCAGCGACTCGTGCCGGCGGACGATCTCGCCCAGCGCGCGCTCCAGCGCCGCCACGTCCAGCGGGCCGCGGAGGCGCAGCGGGACGTGCATGTTGTAGGTGGTGCTCCCCGGGTCCAGCCGGTGCAGGAACCAGAGCCGCTCCTGCGCGAACGACAGCGGGAGCGGACGGTCGCGCTCCATGGGGACCACGGGGGGGAGGATGGGCGCTCCCGCGCGGCGCAGCGCCTCCACCGCGCCGGCCAGCACCGCCACCGTGCGCCCCTCGAAGAGCGCGCGGAGCGGCAGCTCCACCGAGAAGATGGAGCGGACGCGCGACGCCACGCGGGTGGCCAGGAGCGAGTGGCCGCCCAGCGCGAAGAAGTCGTCGCGGACGCCGACGCGCGCCACGCGCAGCACCTCGGACCAGATCCCCGCCAGCACCTCCATCACCGGGGTGCGCGGCGCCTCGTAGCGGTCCTCCGCCGCCCCGTACTCCGGCGCGGGGAGCGCCCTGACGTCCAGCTTGCCGTTGGGGGTGAGCGGGAGGTGGCCCAGCGCCACGAACGCCGCCGGGACCATGTACTCCGGCAGGCTCCGCCGCAGGTGCGCCCACACGTCGGCTTCGTCCGCGTCGCCCACGACGTAGGCCACGAGCCGCTTCTCCCCCGGCTCGTCCTCGCGGACGATCACCCGCGCCTCGCGCACGTCGGGGTGCGAGCAGAGGACGCTCTCGATCTCTCCCGGCTCGATGCGGAAGCCGCGGATCTTCACCTGGTCGTCCAGGCGGCCGGCGAACTCCAGCGCGCCGTCCGCCCGCCAGCGCAGCCGGTCGCCCGTGCGGTACATCCGCGCCCCCGGCTCGCCCGCGAAGGGATCGGGGAGGAAGCGCTCCGCCGTCAGCGCGGGGCGATCGAGGTAGCCGCGCACGACTCCATCTCCCCCCACGTACGCCTCGCCCGGGACGCCGATCGGCACCGGCTGGAGGGCGGAGTCGAGGAGATAGATGCGCTGGTTCCCGGTCGGCCGGCCTACGGAGACGGTGAGGGCGTCCTCATCGACCCGCTCCACCTGCTCCCACGAGCACCACGCGGTCGTCTCCGTCGGCCCGTACACGTGCAGCAGCCGTTGCGGCTTTCCGGACGCCAGGAGCGCGCGCACCCGGTCCGCGTCCGACGCCTGCCCGCCGAAGAGCACCTCGCGTAGGGTGGCGAAGACGTCCGGCTGCTCGCGCGTCAGCTGGTTCAGCAGCGCCGTCGTCTGGTAGAGCGTGGTGATCCCGTTCTCGCGGAGAAACTCGCGGAGCGCGGGGGGCGACAGGAGGACGTCGCGATCGATCCCCACCAGCGTCGCCCCGTTCAGCAGCGCGCCGAACAGCTCGAAGGTCAGCGCGTCGAAGCTGGCGTTCGATGCCTGCGCGACGCGGTCGCCGGGCGCGAGCCGAACGTAGTCCGTCTCGCGGACGAGCTGGACCACGTGGCGGTGCGCGACCATCACGCCCTTGGGCCGCCCCGTGCTCCCGCTGGTGTAGACGATGTACGCCAGGCTCTCGGGGGACGCATCGCTCCGGGGCGCATCGTCACGCTCCGCCGCGAGCGGATGCGCGGCCTCGTCCAGGCGAACCATCTCCCCACCGAAGTCCATCCCCTCCGGCTGCGCGTCTCCCCGCGTGAGGAGCACCCGCACGCCGGCGTCGGCCAGCATCAGCGACAGGCGCTCGGGGGGATACGCCGGATCGAGCGGGACGTAGCATCCTCCCGCCTTGAGGACGGCCAGGATGGAGACGACCAGGTCGATCCCCCGCTCCAGCAGCACCCCCACCCGCGACTCGGGACCGACGCCGCGGCGGACGAGGTGGTGCGCCAGGCGGTTGGCCCGCGCGTCGAGATCCGCGTACGTCAGCCGCGTGTCGCCCCAGGCCAGCGCCTCCGCCTCCGGCCGCGCGCGCACCTGGGCGTCGAAGAGGTCGGGGATGGGGACGCCGCGCGGGTAGGGGCGCGCGGTGCGATTCCGCTCGTCCAGGAGGAGGCGGCGCTCGGCGTCGTCCAGCAGCTCCAGCCGGGAGAGGCGGACGTCCGGATCCGCCGCGGCCTGCTCCAGGAGGCGGCCGAAGCGGGCGAGGATCCGCCGGGCGGTGTCGCGCTCGAAGAGGTCGGTGGCGTAGGCGAGCGTCGCGCGCAGGCCGTCCGCGGACTCGGAGACGGTCATCGAGAGGTCGTACTGCGCGCTCTCCCGCTCCGTCTCCACCGGCGCCGCCCGAAGCTCCCCCGCCCCGCCGGCCGCCGCCGGCGCGGCGTCGACGGTGAACATCACCTGGAAGAGCGGCGCGTGGGCCTGGCTCCGCTCCGGCTGCAGGTCGGCCACCAGCCGCTCGAAGGGCGTCTCCTGGTGGTCGAAGGCGCCCAGCGCCACCTCGCGCGCGCGCCGGACGGCCTCGCGGAACGGCGGATCGCCCGACAGGTCGGCGCGCAGGACCAGCGTGTTCACGAAGAAGCCGATCATCCCCTCCACTTCCGGGCGCCCCCGGCCGGAGACGGGGGTGCCCACCACCACGTCGTCGCCCGCGCCGTGGCGGGCGAGGAGCGCCCCGAAGCCGGCCAGGAGCACCATGAAGAGGGTGGCGTCCTCCCCCCGTCCCAGCGCCCGGAGCCGCTCGCGGAGGTCGGCGGGGAGGTCCAGCGAGGCGCGCGCGCCGCGGAAGCTCTGGACGGCGGGGCGCGGGCGGTCCAGCGGGAGCTCCAGCAGCGCCGGCGCGCCCGCCAGCCGCTCGCGCCACCAGGCCAGCTGCCGCTCCAGCGTCTCGCCCTCCAGCCGCTCGCGCTGCCACGCCGCGAAGTCGGCGTACTGCGCCTCGGGCTCGGGGAGCGGCGAGGCGCCGCCCTGGCGGTACGCCCCGTAGAGCGCCCCCAGCTCGCGGAAGAGCACGCCGATGCTCCACCCGTCGGCCACGGCGTGGTGGAGGGCGAGTAGGAGCACGTCCTCCGCGCCCAGCCGCAGCAGCCGCGCGCGGAAGAGCGGGCCCGTCGAGAGATCGAAGGGTCGCGCCGCCTCTTCCGCGGCAAGGCGCCGCATCTCCGCCTCGCGCGCCACGTCGTCCAGCGACGAGAGGTCGTCGGCCGGGAGCGCGAAGCCGTCGAAGGGGACGGCCTCCTGCGTCGCCGTGCCGTCCATCTCCCGGAAGACCGAGCGCAGCACCTCGTGGCGGCGGACGACCTCGCCCAGCGCGCGCTCCAGCGCCGGGGCGTCCACGGGCGGGAGGCGGAAGGCGCCGGAGATGTTGTAGGCGGCGGACGCGGGATCCAGCTGGTGCAGCACCCAGAGCCGCTCCTGGCCGAAGGAGAGCGGCGCCGGCCCGCCCTCCGCGCGGGGGCGGATGCGGTCCACGGCCCCGCCGCCCGCGTCCCGCGACAGGCGCAGCAGCAGGTCCAGCCTCCGCCGCCCGGTGCCGGCCTCCGACTCCGGGGCGGCCCCCGCCGGGGGCGGCGAGAACGCGGTGCTCATCGGCCCGCTCCCGCGCTGGCGAGGGCGTCCGCGTCTTCCATCTCGCGCAGCTGGCGCATCAGCTCCGCCACGCGCCCGGCGCCGGCCGCGTAGCGCGGATCGGTGGCGAGGAGCGCGGCCAGCCCGGCCGGCGTCGGGTTCTCGAACAGCGTCCTCAAGGGTAGCTCGAAGCCGAAGATCTCGTGGATGCGCGAGACGGCGCGGATCACCAGGAGCGAGTGTCCGCCCAGCGCGAAGAAGTCGTCGAGGGCGCCCGCGCGCTCCACCCCCAGCACGTCGGCCCAGATCTCGGCCAGCGCCTCCTCCACCGGCGTCCGCGGCGCCACGTAGCGCTCCTCGGGCGAGGCCAGGTCGGGGGCGGGGAGCGCCTTCGCGTCCAGCTTGCCGGCGGGGGTGAGCGGGAGATGGTCGAGCACGACGAACGCGGCCGGGACCATGTACTCCGGCAGGCTCCGCCGCAGGTGCGCCCGCACGCCCTCCACCTCCGCGTCCCCCACCAGGTAGGCCACCAGCCGCTTCTCCCCCGGCTCGTCCTCGCGGACGACGACGCGCGCCTCGCGCACCTCCGGATGCGAGCAGAGGACGCTCTCGATCTCCCCCGGCTCGATGCGGAAGCCGCGGATCTTCACCTGGTCGTCCAGGCGCCCCACGAACTCCAGCGTCCCCTCCGCCGTCCAGCGCAGCCGGTCGCCCGTGCGGTACATCCGCGCCCCCGGCTCGCCCGCGAAGGGATCGGGGAGGAAGCGCTCCGCCGTCAGCGCGGGGCGATCGAGGTAGCCGCGCACGACTCCATCTCCCCCCACGTACGCCTCGCCCGGGACGCCGATCGGCACCGGCTGAAGGGCGGTGTCGAGAAGGTAGATGCGCTGGTTCCCCGTCGGCCGGCCTACGGAGACGGTGAGCGCACCCTCATCGACCCGCTCCACCTGCTCCCACGAGCACCACGCGGTCGTCTCCGTCGGCCCGTACATGTGCAGCAGCCGTCGCGGCCGGCCCGACGCCAGGAGCGCGCGCACCCGGTCCGCGTCCGACGCCTGCCCGCCGAAGAGCACCTCGCGCAGCGTGGCGAAGACGTCCGGCTGCTCGCGCGTCAGCTGGTTGAGCAGCGCCGTGGTCTGGTAGAGCGTGGTGATCCCGTTCTCGCGGAGGAACTCCCGGAGCGCGGGGGGCGAGAGGAGGACGTCGCGATCGATCCCCACCAGCGTCGCGCCGTTCAGCAGCGCGCCGAACAGCTCGAAGGTCAGCGCGTCGAAGCTGGCGTTCGATGCCTGCGCGACGCGGTCGCCCGGCGCGAGCCGAACGTAGTCCGTCTCGCGGACGAGCTGGACCACGTGGCGGTGCGCCACCATCACGCCCTTGGGCCGCCCCGTGCTCCCGCTGGTGTAGACGATGTACGCCAGGCTCTCGGGGGACACGCCGCTCCGGGGCGCATCCCCCAGCTCCGCCGCGAGCGCCTCCGCGGCTTCGTCGAGGCGAACCATCTCCCCGTCGAAGCCCATCCCGGCAGGCAGCGCATCGCCCCGCGTGAGCAGCACCCGCACGCTCGCGTCGGCCAGCATCAGCGCCAGCCGCTCGGGGGGATACGCCGGGTCGAGCGGGACGTAGCATCCCCCCGCCTTGAGGACGGCCAGGATGGAGACGACCAGGTCGATCCCCCGCTCCAGCAGCACGCCCACCCGCGACTCGGGGCCCACGCCGCGGCGGACGAGGTGGTGCGCCAGGCGGTTGGCGCGCGCGTCGACCTCCGCGTACGTCAGCCGCGCGTCGCCCCAGGCCAGCGCCTCCGCCTCCGGCCGCGCGCGCACCTGGGCGCCGAAGAGGTCGAGGATGGCGACGCCGCGCGGATACGGGCGGGCGGTCCGGTTCCACTCGTCCAGCAGGAGCCCGCGCTCCGCGTCCCCGGCGAGATCCAGCGCGGAGAGAGGAGCCTCGGGATCGCCCGCGAGGCCGTCGAGGGCGCGGCCCAGGTGCTCCAGCATCCGCGCCGCCGTGGGCGCGTCGAAGCGGCTCTCGTCGTAGGCCAGGCTCAGCACCAGCTCGTCGGCGATGCCGGCGGCCAGCGTGAGGGGGTAGGTGGTCCACTCCACCCCGCGCGACTCGGCGATCCGGAGCGCCGCGTCCCCCTCCCCCGCCGCGACGTCCTCGCCCACGTTGGCGAAGACGAACAGGCTCTCGAAGAGCGGCGTCCCGCGCGGCACCTCGCTCCACCCCTGCACCTGCACCAGCGGCGCGTGCTCGTGCTCGCGCGCCTCCGCCTGCGCCCGCTGGAGCGCGGCGAGCCACGCCCCGGCCCGCGCGTCCCCCGGCACGCGCACCCGCACGGGAAGGGTGTTGATGAAGAGGCCCACCATCTCCTCCACCCCCTCCAGCCCCGCCGGCCGCCCGGCCACCACGTGCCCGAACACCACGTCGTCCCGCCCGCCGTAGCGGGAGAGGAGGAGCGACCACGCGCCCACGATCAGCGTGTTGATCGTCACCTGCCCGCGCCGCGCCGCCTCCTCGATCCGCCGCGTCCGATCGCCCGCCAGCGACACGGTGAGGCGGGCGTGCCGCGATCCCGCGTCCGCCCCGGCCGGGCGATCCACCCCCAGCGGCGTGGGCGCGGAGAAGCCGGCGAGGACGCCGCGCCAGTAGCGCTCCGCCGCCTCCGGGTCGTGCCGCGCCAGCCAGCCGATGTAGTCGCGGAAGGGCCGCGCGCGGGGAAGGTCGGCCGCCTCGCCCGTGCTCCACCCGCGGTACAGGCGGAAGACCTCGTCCAGCACGCGCGACGACGACCAGCGGTCCATCAGCAGGTGGTGCTGGCTGCAGACCAGCCAGTGCGCCTGGTCCCCCGCGCGGAAGAGGGCGCAGCGCAGCAGCGGCGCCTCGTCCAGCGCGAAGCCCCGCGCGCGGTCCTCCGCCAGGTACCGCTCCAGCGCCGCCTCCCGCTCCTCCGCCGACCGCGATCGCCAGTCCTCCACCCGCCAGGGGAGGACGGCCGTCGCCGACACGCGCTGGAGCGGGCGCCGGAGCCCCTGCCAGACGAAGGCGGTGCGGAGCACGGCGTGGCGCGCCGCCACCTCGTCCCAGGCGCGCCGGAAGCGATCTACGTCCAACGATCCATCGAGGAGATGCGCGGCCTGGACCTGGTACGCCTGCGACGCGCCGCCGTAGAGGGCGTGGAAGAGGAGCCCCTCCTGCAGCGGCGAGAGCGGATACAGGTCCTCCACGTCGCGCCGCCCGCCCACCGCCGCGTCCAGCTCCGCCTGCGTCACCTCCGCCAGCGGGAAGTCCGACGGCGTGCATCCGCCCGCGCCCGCCTCGCGGCAGTGGGCCACCAGCCCGCGCAGGGCGTGGAGATACGAATCCGCCACCCGCGCGACGGTCTCCGGCCGGAGCGCCCCCTCGCGGAAGGTCCAGTCGAGCCGCAGCGATCCGCCCTCCACCATCCCGTTGACGTCCAGCGCCGCCCGCCGCCGGTTCTCCGCCGCCGAGTCGCGCCCGCGCGGCCCGTCCGCGAAGCGGAAGCGCGCCGCCGGAGCGAGGCCCGCGTCGAACTGCCCCAGGTAGTTGAACGCGACCTCCGGCTCCGGCTGCGCGCCCAGCGCCGCGCGCACTTCCTCCGGCCCCAGGTAGCGCAGCACCCCGTAGCCGATCCCCCGCCCGGGGATGGCGCGCAGCTGCTCCTTGACCGCCATCAGCCGCCCGCCCGGCCCGGCCGCGCCCGCCAGGTCGAGGACCACGGGGTAGACGCTGGTGAGCCAGCCCACGGTGCGGGTGAGATCGATCCCCTCCCCGATCTCCTCCTCGCGCCCGTGCCCCTCCAGCGTGATCCGCGCGCGCGTCCCCCCGGCCCACCCGGCCAGCGCCTCCGCCAGCGCGCAGAGGAGGAGGTCGTTGACCTGCGTGCGGTACGCGGCCGGCGCCTCCTGCAGCAGCGCCCGCGTCTCCTCCCCGTCCAGCCGCACCGTCACCGTCCGCGCCGCGCCCGGGGCCGATCGATCGCCGTCGAGCGGGAGCGCCGCCACGCCGTCCGCCCCCTGCCCCACCCACCACGCCGCCTCGTCCCGCAGCCGGCCGCCCGCCGCGGACGCCCGCAGCGCCTCCGCCCACGCGGCGACCGACGTGCTCCGCGCGCCCAGGTCGATCGGATCACCCCGCTCCGCCTGCGCGCACGCCCGCTCCAGCTCTTCGCGGAGGATGCGCCAGGAGACCCCGTCCACCACCAGGTGATGGAGGACGAGGAAGAGGATGCGCCCCTCCTCGCCCCGATCGAAGAGCACCGCGCGCCCCAGCGGCCCCCGCTCCGGGTCGAGCCCCGCCTGCCGCGCCCCGGCGGCCTCCTCCTGCGCCGCGTCGCGCGCGCCGGCCGGGAGAGGCGACAGGTCGACGCGCTCCAGCGCGATCCCGGCATCCTCCGCGTGCCGCTGCGCCCACCCGTCGCCCGTCGAACGGAAGCGGAGGCGGAGCGCGTCGTGGCGCGCCAGCACGGCGTGCAGCGCGCGCTCCAGCGTCCCGGCGGAGAGCGCCGGATCGACCGCCAGGAGCACCGCCTGGTTGTGGTGCGACGGGACCGCGAGGGCGGACTCGAAGAAGCGCGCCTGGACGGGAAGGAGCGGCGCCTCCCGGCCCGCGGGCTCCCGTGCCGCGCCGCGCACCGCCGCCGCCCCGCCGCGCGTCCCCGCCACCGACGCCAGCTCGGCGACCGTCTGGTACTCGAACAGCTGCCGCGGCGTGATCTCCACCCCGGCCTGCCGCGCGCGGGAGACCACCTGGATGGAGAGGATGCTGTCGCCGCCCAGCTCGAAGAAGTTCTCGCGGACGCCCACCCGCTCCAGCCGCAGCACCTCCGCCCAGACGGCCGCCAGCGCCGCCTCGGCGGGGGTGCGCGGGGCCACGTGGCGCTCCGCGTCGGGGGTGAAGTCGGGCGCGGGGAGCGCGCGGTGGTCCAGCTTCCCGTTGGAGTTGCGCGGGAGCGCGTCCAGGAGGACGAAGGCCGCCGGCACCATGTACTCCGGGAGGCTCTCGCGCACGTGCGCCCGCAGCGCGTCCGCGCCGGCCGCGCCCACCACGTACGCCACCAGCCGCATCCGCCCGGGCGCGTCCTCGCGCGCCAGCACGGCGCAGTCCGCCACGGCGGGGTGGCGGCGCAGCGTGGCGCGGATCTCCCCCGGCTCCACGCGGAAGCCGCGGATCTTCACCTGGTCGTCCAGCCGGCCGATGAACTCCGCCACCCCGTCGGCGCGCCACCGCCCCCGGTCGCCGGTGCGGTACATCCGCGCGCCGGGGAGGGCGGAGAACGGATCGGGGACGAACTTCTCCGCCGTGAGCGCCGCGCGCCCCAGGTAGCCGCGCGTCACGGGGACGCCGCCCACCACCAGCTCGCCCGGGATCCCGGCGGGGAGCGGGCGGAGCGCCGGGTCCAGGACGTACAGCCGCTCGTTGGTGATGGGGCGCCCCAGCGGCGGCCGGCCGGGCTCGTCGCCGCACTCGTGGAAGGCGGAGCGGACGGTGGCTTCCGTCGGCCCGTAGGTGTGGACGAAGCGCCGCCCCGGCCGCCACCGCGCCACCAGCTCGGCCGAGCACGCCTCGCCCCCGGCCGCCACCACCGTCAGGTCGGGGAGAGGGGCGTGGGGGAGCGCCGCCAGCGCCGAGGGGGTGAACTTGGCGTGGGTGATCCGCTCGCTCCGGATCTGCTCCACCTGCTCGTAGCCGGGGAGGAGGGCGTCGCGGCGGGGGACGTGGACCGCCGCGCCGGAGACCAGCGTGGCGAACATCTCCGCCACCGACGAGTCGAAGTGCAGCGGGGCCAGCAGGAGGTGCCGGTCGCCCGGCCCCATCCGGTAGACGCGCGCGAAGACGGTGGCCACGTTGCACACGCTCCCGTGCTCCACCAGCACCCCCTTGGGCCGCCCCGTGGAGCCGGAGGTGTACAGCACGTACGCCAGGGTCTCCGGCCCCGCCCGCGGCGCCGGCGGCGCGTCGGCGAAGCCGTCGAAGCCCCCGAGGTCGTCCATCGCCACCACGTGGCGCCCCGCGGCCCAGGGGCGCGCCGCGTGCTCCGCCTTCGTGACCACCACCCGCGCCCCGGACTCGTCCACGATGAAGGCGGTGCGCTCGTCGGGTGCGGCCACGTCCAGCGGGACGTAGGCGGCGCCCGCCTTCTGGATCCCCAGGAGGCCGGCGATCCCGTGGATCCCCGCCTCCAGGAAGAGCGCCACCCGGTCCTCCGCGCGCACCCCCAGCGCGATCAGCCGGTGCGCCAGGCGGTTGGCGCGGCGGTCCAGCTCGCCGTACGTCACCATCTCCCCGTCCCCCACCACCGCCACCGCGTCCGGCCCCCGCGCCGCCCGCGCCTCCACCAGCTCGTGGATGCAGCGGCGCGGGTAGGGGGCGTCCGTGCGGTTCCACTCCTCCAGCACCCGCGCGCGCTCGTCCCCGGCCAGCAGCTCCACCGCCGAAAGGCGCAGCTCCGCGTCCTCCGCCACCTGCTCCAGGACGCGCTCCAGGTGCCCCGCCATCCGCCGGACGGTGGCGGCCTCGAAGAGGTCGGTTCCGTAGCCGATCCCGCCCCGCAGCCCCTCGGGGCCCGAGGCCAGGAAGAGGGTGAGATCGAACTTGGTGGTCCCCACGTCCGTCTCCGCCCTCGCCACCCGGAGGCCGGGGAGCGCCGGGAGCGAGGCGTCGTCCGCGGTCTCCAGGACGAAGAAAACCTGGAAGAGGGGGGAGTGGCCCAGGCTCCGCTCCGGCTGCAGCTCGGCCACCAGCTTCTCGAAGGGGACGTCCTGGTGCTCGTAGGCCCCCAGCGTCCCCTCGCGCACCCGCCCCAGGAGCGCGCGGAAGGAGGGATCGCCGGAAAGGTCGGCGCGCAGCACCAGCGTGTTGACGAAGACGCCGATCAGCCCCTCCACCTCCGCCCGCGTCCGCCCGGCGATGGGCGTGCCCACGGAGACGTCGTCGGTCCCCGCGTACTTGGCCAGCAGGGTCTGGAAGGCGGCGAGGAGGACCATGAACAGCGTGGCGCCCTCGCGCCGCCCCAGCGCCTCCAGCCGCTCCAGGAGCGCGCGCGGCAGCTCCATCGGCTCGTGCGCGCCGCGGAAGGTGCGCGCGGCGGGGCGCGGGTGGTCGGTCGGCAGCTCCAGCAGCGCCCGCGCGCCCTCCAGCCGCTCGCGCCAGTACGCCAGCTGCCGCTCCAGCACCGCGCCGCGCAGGTGCTCGCGCTGCCACGCCGCGTGGTCGGCGTACTGCACGGGGAGATCGGGGAGGGGAGACGCGCCCCCGGCCCCGTGCGCCTCGTACAGGGCGGCGAGCTCGCGGAAAAGGACGCCCAGGCTCCACCCGTCGGTTACCGCGTGGTGCATCGCCAGCACCAGGACGTGCTCCTCCGCGTCCACCCGGAGGAGCGAGGCGCGGAAGAGCGGGCCCGCCGCCAGGTCGAAGGGGCGCGCCGCCTCCTCCGCCACCCACCGCGCCGCCGCCGCCTCGCGCTCCTCCGGGTCGCCCGATCCGGAGAGGTCCTCGGCCGTGAGCGCGACGCCGGCGAAGGGGGCCACGACCTGCGCGGGGACGCCGTCCACCTCGGCGAAGACGGTGCGCAGCGCCTCGTGCCGCCGGACGATCTCCCCCAGCGCGCCCTCCAGCGCCGCCACGTCCAGCGCGCCGGAGAGGCGGAGCGCGGCGGGGAGGTTGTAGAGCGGGCTCCCCGGCTCCAGCCGGTCCAGGAACCAGAGGCGCTCCTGCGCGAAGGAGAGCGGAAGCGGCCTCGCGCGGTCCACCGGCGCGACGGGGGGAAGGACGGGCGCTCCGGCGCGGCGGACCTCCTCCACCACCTTCGCCACCCCGGCCACGGTGGGCGCCTCGAACACCACGCGCAGCGGAAGCTCGGCGCCCAGCAGCTGGCGGACGCGCGAGACCGCGCGGGTGGCCAGGAGCGAGTGCCCGCCCAGGTCGAAGAAGCTCTCGTGGACGCTCACTCGATCGATGCGCAGCACCTCGGCCCAGATCCCCGCCAGCACCTCCTCCAGCGGCGTGCGGGGCGCCACGTACCGCTCGTCTCCCGCGTCGCCGGAGGGCGCGGGGAGCGCCCTCCGGTCCAGCTTCCCGTTGGGCGTCAGCGGAAGGCCCTCGATCGCCACGAACGCCTGCGGGACCATGTGCTCGGGAAGGCTCCGGCGCAGGTGCTCGCGCAGCGCGTCCGCGGCCGCCGTCCCCACCACGTACGCCACCAGCCGCCGGTCGCCGGGGCGGTCCTCGCGGACGATCACCCGCGCCTGGCGCACGCCGGGGTACGTGGCGAGGGCGCCCTCGATCTCCCCCGGCTCGATGCGGAAGCCGCGGATCTTCACCTGCTCGTCCAGCCGCCCCAGGTACTCCAGCGCGCCGTCCGCCCGCCACCGCGCCCGGTCGCCCGTGCGGTACAGGCGCGCGCCCGCGTCGTCCGCGAAGGGATCGGGGACGAAGCGCTCCGCCGTCAGCCCCGGCCGCCCCAGGTAGCCGCGCGCCACCTGCACCCCACCGATGTACAGCTCGCCGGGGACGCCCACGGGGAGCGGACGGAGCGCCGCGTCCAGCACGTAGAGCCGCGTGTTCCACACCGGCCGGCCGATCGGCACCACGTCCGCGGGTGCGCCGCGCTCGCACGTCCAGTGGCTCACGTCCACGGCCGCCTCGGTGGGGCCGTACAGGTTGTGCAGGGCCACGGTGGATGGGAACCGCGCGTGGAAGCGCTCCACCAGCGCGGGCGGGAGCGCCTCGCCGCTGCACACCACGCGCTTCAGGGTCGCGCATCTCCCCGCGTCCGCCGTCTCCAGGAAGGGCTGGAGCATGGAGGGGACGAAGTGCAGCGTGGTCACGCCGCGCCGCTCGACCACCTCCTGGAGGTACGCGGGATCGCGGTGGCCGTCCGGCCGCGCCATCACCAGCGTGGCGCCCCGCTGCAGCGGCCAGAACAGCTCCCACACGGAGACGTCGAAGGAGAACGGCGTCTTCTGCAGCACCACGTCGTCCTCACCGAGCCCGTACTCCGCCTGCATCCAGCAGAGGCGGTTGACCACGCCCCCGTGCTGGTTCATCACCCCCTTCGGCCGCCCGGTCGATCCGGAGGTGTAGATGACGTAGGCGAGGTTCGACGCGGTCGCGCCGCCATCGAGATTCGACGCGTCCTCGCCCGCGATCTCGGCCGATGGACGGTCGATGACGATCCGCGAGACGCCGTCGCGCGCGGGGATCACCTCGCGCAGCCGATCCTGCGTGACCAGGAGCGAGATCCCGGCGTCGTCCAGCATCCCCTCCAGCCGATCGGCGGGATAGCCGGGGTCGAGGGGGACGTACGCGCCGCCGGCCTTGAGCACGGCCAGGATGGCGATGACCATCTCCGGGCTCCGCTCCAGGCAGAGCCCCACCCGCGCCTCCGGCCCGACGCCCAGGCGAGCGAGGTGGCGCG
>Ga0247770_1000968_pt1 | contig 25535 bp, 30 predicted proteins | sample UWRJL136409B6_FD_179943 | JGI IMG/M metagenome (GOLD analysis project Ga0247770, IMG submission 179943) | Plant litter microbial communities from Arlington Agricultural Research Station in Wisconsin, United States - UWRJ-L136-409B-6 | ecosystem: Environmental > Terrestrial > Plant litter >... | reverse complement strand
CGCAATGCCTCACCCAGGCCGCCGGCATTCTTCTCCAGCTGCCACAGTCAGCTACTGCGCAGGCAAACGTTATACTAGCAAGATACTGGCTGGTTGAGCCCTTTATGGCCCACGAGTTCAGCGTACGTCACCACGCGCCGTCGCCATGTCCAATTTGCTGACTTACAGATGGCCAGGACGTCTCCGCCGCAGCCATCTACCTCGTCGCAAAGGTCGGCCCGTCCCCACGATCACCACGCGATGTCTCAAACGTCTACGGATACCTTCTCTCCACGAGCTCCTCGTTCTTTCGCCCGCCATCGTCTCCACCACCCCCCAACGATCCGAGCTCCTACTACCTGAACGATTTCACCTATCAAGCCTTCCATAACCGCGTGCTAGCCATTGAGGCTCGTATATTATACGCCCTTAGCTTCAACACCCACGTTTCGCTCCCACATCCCCTGGCCGTCACATATCTTCAGGCGCTAGAGTTTTTGAACGTGCGCAAGGAGAAGATCTCTAAGCGCGTGGTGGAGTACCTGAATACGGCTCTTCTTTCACCACAAATGCTCTACCTTACGAGCCAGCCGAACGCTTTAGCAGTGGCGGCAATCTACAACGCGGCGAAGGATATTGGTACGAAAATGCCGGAGTGCGAGTGGTGGGAGGTGTTCGACGTGGACCGGGAGGAGCTGGGGTTCCTAGTGGTGGGCATGCGCAGCGTCGATGGCTGGGCCAGGAAAATGCGAGAGGATGTGCCCAAGATGAAGGTGGGGATGATCACTCGAAAGGTCATAGGAGAGGAGATGGAGCGAAGGGGTTTGCATATCGGGAATGGCCATGGCGATACTCTCGACCCAGAGGCGGAGCTTTCTAGGAGGATGGACGAGAAGGTCGCCGAGATGGAAACCGGCCCATGAAACGGCGGTAACGGAACATAAAGGAGACAAAACGCAGCGCCAACAGTGACGGTGTATCGGTATGCTTATGGGTAGCAAGTTGCAGCAAAAAGAACATACAACACCAGGGATTCGCTGGTCGTCACCGACCCAACTACTAGTCTGGCCCTCAACGGTTTATCGATGGGAGAGCGGACGGGATCCCGAGTTCTCCGATGGGTATGGTCGTATGTGCAAGAAGCGGTTGCAATTTCGGTATGAAAGACACCGCTGGGTTTCTGCTACTGCAGCAGAGACACACCCCTCTTTGATCACTGGACCGTCTCTAGGTTTCAGGCTTTCGCAACGACACAGAGTTAAAGCTGCCTTCATGTCTGTATTCGAACGATGCAGGATTAGAAACCGGGTGTTTCTTTTCTCAACGAGCATGGCTTTGAAGGGAAAAGCAAACGGATGAGAGGAGTTCCTACCATGCAAACGGGCGGCGTGCCGAGGACTGGTCATACTTAATCGGCTCCTATATTGCAGCTCCGCTCCGTTCCCGTCAACTTGCGTTTTTCGACCCCCAGGATTCGGTTCTCTTCCCGTTCTTCCCGTCTTACCAGTCCTAGCCGTCTTCCCATGTTCTCGTCGTGTTGCCAGGGCAGCCAAACGGCAAGTGACATAAAGAACGCTTATCTCTCACCACTCCCACTCGCTCTCGACGCAACTCCTCTCTACAAACGCTTGCACTCTCAACTTTCTCCGTACTTTGCTGCCAAACAAGCCGCTGTGATAACAATGGAGGGAGGACAGAAGCAGTCGTCCTTCGACGGTCTTGGAAACCATGTCTACCTGGAGAAGCAGGACCAGCTCCGCGATCTCGGTGTTGACATCAGTACCTCACAGGTGAGATACATCTTACCAAGTACTTACTTCTTTCTGCGTCTGACATTCACGGTTGGTCTAGATCGTAGTCGTGGGCAGCCAGTCGTCAGGCAAGAGCTCCCTTCTCGAGAACCTGACTGGCTTCGCGTTCCCTCGCGGCCAGGGACTTTGCACCCGATACGCAACCCAAATCACCCTTCGACGCCACTCTGTCAAGAGCATCGTCATCTCAATCACTCCCAGACATGATGCCGACGTTGAGCTGAAGGAGAAGCTCAGAGAGTTCCACCGCGAGCTCGACGACTTTGATGGCAGGACCTTGGGCAAGGTCATCGAGGAGGCTAACACGGCTATGGGAATTCGCTCGGGTCCCATGAAGGACGACCAGAGCCTGCCGGTGTTCAGCGAGGATATTCTCAAGGTGGAGATTTCTGGCCCTGAGGTACGCAAGAGGCTTTCACTTATGATGAGGTTTAGTCTTGCTAATTTGCTTCGTGGTAGCATTCTCACCTCACTGTCATTGATGTTCCCGGATTGTTCCAGGTCACGGATGCAGGAGAGACTACCGCTACGGACAAGACAATGGTTGAGAATATGGTACGACGATACATGAAGGATGAGCGTACCATGTAAGCTGGCCAGAACTAATTATACACGCTGTGGATTTCACTGACAATCTTACAGCATCTTGGCGGTCTTGAGTGCCTTGGCGGATCGAGCCACTGAGACGATTCTCCAGCTGGCCAAAGAGGCTGACCCCAACGAAGAGAGGACGCTCGGCATTCTCACCAAAGCCGACCTCGTGAGAGAGGATGCCGTCCGCCGCACAATCCTTGGAGTGGTCAAAGGACCAACGCTCAAGCTCGGCTACTTCGTTGTATGCAACCGAGGAGCCGACGACGATAACATCGAGATTGAGCAATGCAGACAGAAAGAGAAGGATTTCTTCTCGCAGCCCGAGTGGCGCGATCTGGTGAACACCAACCGCACCGGAGTGGCAACGCTGAAATTACAGCTGCAAGTCCTTCTGACGGACCTTGCCAAGCGAGAGTTCCCGAAGCAAAGGGCAGAAGTGGCCAAAAGACTGGCTGATTGTCGCAAAAAGGTGGATGCTATGGGTAAACCGAGAGGCGACGCATATGGTCAGCGTCAGTGCTTGACCGGGTTTGCGTCGAAATTTGAGCGAATTGTCCGCGACGCGCTGGAAGGCCGGTATGACGGTGATCCCATCTTTTCTGAGAGGCCAGAGTTGAAACTCATCACCAAGGTTCTTGATCTGAACGAGGGATTCTCTGAGATAATGTGGAAAATGGGACACACACGGCCTTTCATGGAGAAGCCGCCGCCGACCGAGACGCTTGATGGTGAGCAACCTCCCAGTAAGTCGAACAACTCAGCGCTTTCGCGCACGCAAGTCAGCAAAGCCGACCACACCAAATACGAGAAAATAATCGACGGTATTCACTCGGATGGGGTTTCTCTTGTTGAGTTACGGGATATCATTGTTGAGGAAGAATTCGTTTGCCCTGCACCATCCACCAGCATCCCAATCATGCAGCACATCGACGAGTGCTATCGCAGCAGTCGCGGACCCGAGCTAGGAACTGTAAGCCACTTGCCTTCCCTCCACCCAACAATCATCATGTCTCATATCTCCTAACTTCATAACAGTTCGGCGGTGCGCTTCTAGCCACAATATTCCGCGAACAGACAATCAACTGGCCCTACATTGTCATTTCCCACGTGGAAGCCATCATCGGAATCGTCCACGCCTTTATCAAAGACGTCCTCGAATTCATCGTGCTCGACAAACGCATCCGAGAAGAACTCTGGCACCTCGCCCTCATCGGCAGGCTCTCCACCGCCTACAAAAACGCCCTCAAGCAAGCCAAGTTCCTGCTCGACATCGAGCGCAACATGCGCCCCTCAACCTACAACCACTACTATTCCGACAACCTCCAGAAAGCCCGAGCCAACCGCGACATTGTCAGCAAAGACAACGCCGAGCAGGTCAAGGAAGACCTCCACGATAGCCTCAGGAGCTACTACAAGGTCTCGCGTAAGCGGTTCGTCGACGTCATCTGCCGACAGGTAATTGAGCACCATCTCCTCATTAGAGAGGACAGCCCCCTGAAGATTCTCACTCCGCAGTTTGTTGCGTCAATGAGTGAGGAGAATCTCGGCATGATTGCTGGGGAGGATGCCCTCACGAAGCGAGAGCGGCAGCGGTTGGAGACGGAGATTGCGGGCTTGGAGGAGGCGACGAAGTCGATCTTCAGAAGCTAGGTATTCAGTTGTATTGCTGGTCGTCTCGCTGGTAGGGTCTAGCAGGAGGTGATGAGGTCTTCTTTGGGTATGACATTTGTAACCTACCTAGGAGCAAGGAAAGGAGCCTTCAACCAGTGCGGAAGATGTCTTCTTAGTGTCAAGGCAGCATCTGCTTTGTGTTGGTGCAGGCCATCTCCCATACCGAAAATGTATTCCTGCATTATCCGACGGCCTGTCCTAATGGAGTCAAGGCCTTTCGCGAGGCCTGTAAGTAACAAGCTAGGCCGTGCTGTTCTGGATAAAACTATGTGAGGATTTCCTCATTGCTTTTCCGCACGGAGAGAGACTCTTTTTTATTTTTATTTTACTGAGCCGTCGTACGATAGGAGCATTCAGTTGATAGGTTCGGTTGGTAGAGAGTTACGGTTACGCCAAATGAGCGACTGAGTCATGTTGCATCACTATCACAGAGAGCCCAATACCTTTCTTGGGATAGACACCAATCAGAACGATTCACACCACAATGGCACAAGCAACGTTGAGAGATGCTATGTTCAATACTTGTTTTAAGCATTTCCAAAGCCAACAACTTTCTACATAGACTACACCATGACCTAAGACCCTGTGTTGCCCTCCCAAGCTACCCAACAGTGATCCTCCAAACCAGGCAAGCAAGCAAGCACCCCTGAAACCATTTAGCCTTCCTCATAGTATATAGCTTTGAGACCTCAACAGCTCCATGTCAAAAACTCCGCCTTCAAAAACATTCCCCCGTTACGGAAGCCCCGTAAACATGACTTCGTTGTCTTCTTTCCCAGTTGACAGTTCCCTTGCATAGTTTCATCCCATAACATGTACGAGTTTGACTTCATGACCAACCGACCGGATCCAAACCCCAACCGAGAAAAGCAATAAGACCGCCTCCCGCCGAAAAGCAAAAGACCAAGCTTGTTTCCGTCCCCTGTGCCGTTTTGAGATTTTTGAAGACCCACCACCCCCCTTATAAGCCAGGGTAAACGCCGACCACCGTCCCCCGTGATCCAGTAACCGCCAGCCAAAATTTAAAAGTAGATGTATGTATAACCGATGAGAAGAGAGAGAGTTAAAGAAGAAGAAAGGAGCAAAAAGGATCGGAAAAACAAGGCAAGAAGTCAAGCCGAGCTCAAAACATGTGAACGAAAGATTGAAAGTTCAAAGGGCCAGTCCAGTGCCGTCGCCGGTCCACCTGTACAGAGCGAGGAGTTCCCGTCGGCGTTGATGTTGCTCGCCAAGATCCTCGGGTACGCGACCACGGACTTGGGCGAGGGCGCTCCGCATGACTCTGCTGAAGTTGCGCTGGAACCGAGTCAGCATTGCCGGCCTGCCATGCGGGTTGAATGTATGAAAACCTACCTGGTACTCAGTGTTTAGAGTAACCACGCATGCCTCATGTGCACGGATGATGGTCTCGCAGGCCTTGACGACGCTGGGTGAAGCCTCGAGCTGGAGCTTGTCGGCAATGAGGAGGAGCAGGAATGATCCCTGGAGAAGGTAGATGCCGAAGAAGAAGGGCATAAACTCCAGACCGGGGTCGAACTCAAGGATGTTGCTGATGGCCTCAGCGGCCGACACAGCGTGTCCGGTGGCGCTGATGAACCCTTGGCTGCTAATCCACAGGTCGTTGTCGTCGAGGAGGTTGATGGGATCCCACTTTCCCGTGAGCAGAATATGCAGAACATGCATGACGTGCGTGCCATACGCCATGACGATGCGAGTCTGGATGTCGCTCTCTGTCATGCGGCTGGAGTTGGTGTGCGCGCTGTGGACGCTTTGCACCGATGGAGTCCCAACATCGTGCGGCATGTCGTTGGCAGTGGGGACGCCGGCTGCCTCGGCGGCCTTCTCATCAGCGGCTTGAGCCTGTGCGCTAAGGCTCAGATGGCGTTGCTCGAACTTCTTCAAGCTTTGCTCGTACGCCTCGAGGTGCCGAGTGATCTCGGTGGTCTGGTCATCCCACTCACGGGATGATCGGAAGCCAACACCAAAGCGAGGGTGGTTCCTTGCGTGGTGCAGATCCACAATCTCGCCGAGGATGGTCATGAGAGGCAGGAAGTAGCCAAAGATGCTGTGGCCGGTGCACTCAAAGGATGGTCCGCGAACTCGGAGTGTTTGAGCAGATGCGGGATCCGAAGCGAGAACGCTTGGGTCGGTGTAGGCATGGAAGTTTCCGTTCTGGTAGTCGGTGTCATCCATGGGTTGGAGCAGGCCGTCACACTCAATGTCAAGAAGGAAGAGGGGCCTGTTGTAGCACAGGGCGAGGTGGCGATCCACGATGTAGACAAGCCACCAGATGCGTCGCCGCTCTTCCCTCTCCTCTTCGGTGATGACTCCGGGAATATTGCTCATCTCCTCCTCGGCCTCTCCGTCGGCATCCATCTCATTGGACCCGTTCTGATGTTGCATCGAGGGGGCATTTTGAGGGAGCTCGCGACCAAGCTTGAGCTCGCGGGCCAAGGACCACGCTGCGTTCCACCAGCGCAGGCTTGCGCCCTTGTACTCGCTCGCAGAGACGACCGTTGCCAAGTGGATGTAGGTGACTACGTCGTCCAGGGTACCCGCGGCACCAAAAGCGCCAGACTCGCCAGTCAAGGCATCCATGCTGATGGATCCAGGGAGAGCGACACCAAGACCGCCCAAGGCGACGCCATCGGGGATTGGGCTGGAGACTGGCGATGCCTCCTCTGAGGGCGTGTGGATGAGCGGCTTGAGGAGGCTGACGGTGAGCTCCAGAAGCTTTTGGCAGATCTTGCCGCGCGCGGACGGGACGCTCGTCAGGAACGGAGCGTCGCTGGTTTGTGCGGCGACCCAGAGCATGCTGGCTAGGAGAGCGGGTTGGCACTGGCGAGGCTTAGTAGGGTGCAGGAAGGACCGCTTTCGGAACACGAACCCCAAAACGTAAGGCGACATGGGGTGCATCTGGGCCGATGACGAGCTGGCGAAGTAGAGATCGATCAGATCGCACGCCAGAGAGACCGGGATCATGTTGCCCAGATGCGGAATGAGCGGCTCCAGGACCGGATACCGCGATTGCGAGTGGCTGTAGTTGTTCTGAGGTACATGCGAGGCGAACTGCGGCGGCGGCGAGGACATGTTCATCCAGCCTGGCGAGGTCGTCTCCCCTCCCATGCCCGGGTAGGCGCTGAGAGGGCTGGTGCCGAGGCGGAAGGAGTTGGAGGCATTAGCTGAGTAGCTGGTAGGGCTCTGGGTCTGCAGAGCATAGGGCAGGTCTGGATAGCTGGACATGTTGCCTTGGTTGGAGCCGTATTGCGTGTGGGTTGCGCCGTTCATCATATGCGCGCTCATCGCTTGACGCTCGTATGACGGGTGGACGCTCCCGTATCCATTGAGGTCCAGCCCACCAGGGCTATCCATATGGTCTCTGTCGAGAGCCCCGGGGTGGCTTGTCATGTGCCCCTGGTGGCCCATATCACCCAAGCTGTCCATGCTCCCTGTCCTCTGGCTTCTCATCGAGTCATCCATGTCGATGTTCTTGACGTCGTTGGAGGCGGATTGCTGATCGGAGATTGGCTTTGCAGTGCTGGAGCTATCACTGCGGTTCTCGGAGGACTGGCCGTTCTCGCCACTTGGGGACTTCCCACCGGAAGCCTGGGCGGCAGCCTGGGCGGCGGCTTGTTGAGCCAAGTCTTTCCGGGAGGCCTTGCCGCGCTTCTTGCGCTCGCGGATATATTCACAGCCGAGTCCGAATTCTGACACGGTCAGAAAAACCAGTTCATGAGAAGGAAGGTCAAGGACTTACCAATGCAGTGGGCACATGGGTGTTGCCCGTCGCACTTTGTCCGCAGCTGGTTGCACTGGTCGCAAGCTCTGCTGATTCTCCTCCGGATAGGGCCAGCGGCGCCGGTTGACCTTGCGGTAGGTCCGTATGGGTGTTGGCGGTGCTTTTGCTGCGGCCCGCCCCTCTGGAGATGCTGGTTGTGAACTCCTACATGTTGCTGGAGCTGCTGGAGGGCGTAGTGAGACCCCTGAGGAAGACCATCGAGGCCGTGATGCATGTGGCCGTTGGGAACATGGCCGTTGGACAACAGTGTGGTGGAGGGAATCTGGTGGTAGGGAGAGAACCGGTGGAGCGGATTGGACAACATCTTGACGGTAATAAATAGTGCTGAGAACGAGTCGTGGTATAAGTTCTGATCAGGTTGAGAAGGAGATGATGGATCCGGAATTAGTTAATAAGAGGTCATCAAGACCATGAATTAGTTGTTGAGACGAACTGCTTCAAGCGAGTGAGGGCAGTTGGTTGAAGCTCTGCTACGTCTGCGATGGGAGAAGAGACAATATGACAAGTTGTCGACAGTGAGGATGGGAGATGGGAGCTATCTATATCTGAGCTCTTGGCGGAAGAGGTTGGCGAGCTGCCGGACGCGAGTACCACCAGACAGGCCAACGGTAGTCAGACGGTCCGAAAGACAGCGTCTCTGTGGGGAAAGGTCAGTGACAGGCATGAGCATTAATGGGACCGTTGGAAAGCATGAAAGACAACCACCAAAACAGTGGGAGGAGATCAACGCGGTTGACGAGGACGGCACGGCCATCTGCACGATGGCTGCAAGAGCCAACACCGCATGGCGGGGTTGGGGTGTAGGAGAAGTGAGGTGGGCGGCCCGGGGGACAGGGGTGACGGTATGGAAACGGGCGCCGTCCAGAACGTGGATGGCAGGGAAGGTGGATCACCAAACGTACGGGTATGGCTTGAGGGGGAAGGAGGACGGCTGGGTCTCGCAAGCTGGGCCGAGCAGTCTCTCACTTTCCCGAACCCCCCCGAACCAAGAGAGATGCGCTCCCCCTGTCGCCTCAGATGTCCTCACGGGTCTCCGTCGTGAGCAGCGAGCGTCTCCCTCTCCGTCTCAGCCTTCGGTGATGTGCCGTATAGTGCTCGAGAGGGGCCGGAGCCAGCAGGGCGAGCCAAAAGGGCCAAAGGATGCCGGATTCGAGCAGGGGCGTAAGTCGGTAGATTTTCGAGCGGTTCCTGCTTCTCCAACTCACTTTCAGCGACTGTCTATGTAGCCTTGGCGTGCAGCTACAGCAGGGCGTTGCGAGCGAGCTTATGGACCGCGGCGGATTCGATTGGCGACTGGCGCAGCTCCGTCTGGTCCAGCACAATATCGAGTCTCAAGTTTATATTGCCAGGTCAATATAAGCGGCGGGACGGGAGGTAGTTGGGGGGAGGGGCGAGAGATGTGTGCGCGAGCAAAGCGGGTAGCATTGGGGTGCGAGAGGGGAATGACAGCGGATTTTCTGGAGCGGCTTTGGGGAAGGCCTTCACCAGGGCAAACGTGAGGATATATGGCCCTCTTTTTGTTCCTGAGGAGCGTGGAGAACCCTTGGGGCAAGGGTTTGCCATCGAGCAGGGGCGCGGAAGCTGGTCTTGGTGGAGAAAGCTCACCACGCTATCGTAGCAACGCCCCAAAGACGATGAGGGCTCGCTCACCCAGCATCTCCGCCCTCCAGATCGAGCCCACAATGCTACTGCCGCATGGTGGCTTCTGCGGTAGCGCAGAAGCCGGCACCGGGGCCGCTGGCAGACCGGCGGCGCTGAGGGCGAGGAGGGTAGCCTCCGCTGCACCCTCGCCATGCTGCGTTTTGTGACATTGTGTGCTTGAACCCTCATACGAAATCGAGCTGGGCTCGGAGGGGCAGCGATTGTGCAGAGGCCTGCTGGTGGTCGACTGGGTGGCGTGTGCCACCCCTGCCCATAACGGGCTTGGCGGTGCATTCGTTCGGCCAGAGTGTCGCCGAAAGGCATCATCACATCATGGTGCTGGCCGCGCGCTGCTGACTTGGGAAGTTGGGGTCTGCTTCGGAGACTCGGGGCCTGCTAGATCGGTAGGCAGGCAGGCTTCTTCCCCTCCACCCTCCATCGCTCCGCTTCCTTCAGGTGCAGACCGCGCTGCACGTCGTGTTGCGCGCAGCGACCCCTGTCGCTTGAAGTCGGGTCTGCTCTCCAGACTCATGGCAAGTCTGGTTGCTCTCCGCTCCTCCAGATGGGAATGGGACTCGACCATCCAGATCCGCCCTCCGCCGCCGCTGCTATAGCACAGGCCGCGCTACTAATCCGCGCCGTGGTATATGTGCCTGTTGCTATGGCTTCGGGGACGGACGGCGAGGATTCCATGTTTGTCGAACCATTCCATGGCTCAGTCTGGTTGGGCCAAGCCCGCCAGAGTGTCGAGATTGCGTTCGTCCAAACTAGCAGCGGCGATGTTTGAGGATGATCGCGGTGACATTCTCACCTCGTTGTGGTCCGAAACCCCAGATCACTCGGATGTCGAGATCTGGGGGCGCATCTGGGGAGGGCGACCTGCCATTCTGGAGAAGGTGTGGACACCCACGATCCGCGCGGTCAAGAAATCAAGGGACGGCAGATGACTGACGGAGTTTTTTTTCCACACGCTTCTGCCAAGCGCGCTGGTAAGATGCCTGCCCAGTCAGCCCACCGTCCAAGACGGTGGTGGAAACTGTGAGGTGCTCAGGTTGCGCTGTCGGTGGCAGTTGCAGCCCTGGTCGTCGCCGCCACACTTCGATACTTTTCTCAGCTGTTGAAGATGGAGCGACGACGGGCAAGAGCGCTGGAGCCACAGCGAGCCCCTGAGCCCGAAAGTAAACCCGTACGTCACTTTTAGGGCCGATATGCCACAGTCCATGCCACTTGCTGAGCGATGTGCCACTACACAGGAGATGCCTTCATTACGCGACGGTCTCGACAGCTACTACTACTCTCTCGTTCGGTGTGCGCGTTAATATGTGTTGCATTGACAGTCATCACCGACCACCAGATTGGCGTTGCCACATGACAATTTCCCCGCCACTGCGAACGGAGTCGCCTACGATAGTCCACAATCCCAAAGCCACTGATTCTGAGCTCGATGTGTGGTTTTCGTCAGTGTCGAAATTGCGGAGCATCTGGCCTGTGTTGACGCCGCAGCGGACCTTGGTTGGGTCGGCAGCTTAATATCGGCGCCCTTATGTCAGGGAATTATCGGCCGAGATAGCGACGAGGGGTTTGGCTCAGCAAAGCCAGCTAGTTGCGGATTGAAACAACTTGACGTCCTGGAAGCCAATCAAGCAGAGCCTCAATCTAAGCACCTGCAGCGAAGCTTCCCTCTTGGGACCAAAACACAATGCGAGCAAACTCACCACCGGCCCCTCACTCCGGCAGTGCCCGCTGTCGTGCGAGTCTGTGATTGTGGACGCGACCTGAGGAGCCGACTAATAAACACGCCGGGACCGTCGGGCGGACCGCAGACCACGGACCAACAGGCCACGAAGACACGGCATGGACGCCGACGCAATCGCAAGCGCCAGGCAAGAAACAGCGCTCAGTCGCCAGTCCGAGGGGGGAAAGTCGGGAGGGAGGGGGCGCTAGAACAGCAGGTGATGGCAATCGAGATCCCGTTCTCCGCAGCCAGACGACCCCTCTTCCCAGGAAACAACTTGGAGAGGGAGCGAACAGGCGAGCTGGATTTCGCCCCAGTAAGCACTGGCTTTGGCGAGCCTGTGATGAATTCGCGCCGCATGCAGCGGTCGCATCCCGTCACGAGTCCCTCGTGCTCAAGGCCCACCGGCGGAGCGGTGAAATGCTGTTCAACACATCACTCGAGCCCGGTACTAATCGACGCACAACTTGTGGTACCTGAAATATAGATTGCGAACACCTCACGGCTCAGTTTTCTCGACGGTCCTGATTGGGGACATCCGCGTTTTGCGTTTCGGTTCCGCGCTGGTATCTGTCGTGGGCTCAAACTTTTCGCCCTCTCCCTGCCTGACAGCGGTGGCTGGAGCGCGGTGCCAGGCCCCTCGATCGAGAATGCCGCCAAAGCCCACGGAACGGGATCCTCCTTCGCGAATGCCGTCCCCCGTTGCTCGAGCTCGCACCACCACACCTCACCGCACACCACCAAATCTCGATAAAGCAGAGCGTAGAGCGCAGACCGTGCACGACAGTCATCAAGAAGGCCCCATTTGAGCGCCTAGCGGGATAACTACGGCGCACCCCCAACACCACTGGTGGTTGCGACGGACGGTGCGGGCACACACGCTTTGTGGCTGGAAATTGTATTCCTCTCGACGTTTCGGCCGTTACACACGGAGTTACCTCCCCTCTCGGCAGTCAGAAGAGGAAGTGATCCAGAAGCCTACCGTATCTGCGCCACCAGGTTGGCGGCTTTCTGGGCTTTCTGGGCGCGCAAGCACGGTTCGTCATGATCCCTGCTGCCCGCAACGAGAGGTCTGAACGGCAGACGGACCGAAACTCCACATGCACGCCAGATCGCGACCACGCCGTTGAAGTCTTCAGCGCCTCTGATTCGCGATCCGGCGGCCAGGGCCCCTGTCCGCGCATGTGGCACTCAAATTTACTGAACCAATTGAACGCCCCTGTTGACGCCACATCGCTGATGTGTGCCCGAAACCCCGTGGCCCCCCCTGACAGGTCTCGCACCGCTACTCAAACATGGAGATTTCCGTCATCGCCGTTTTTTGCGCGCGGGACAGCCTCCTCACTACCCACTCCTCTTTGCTCCGGCGTAGGTAGGCGGTGACGAACGTACGTGCACTACCACCCCAGGTGACTTCTCACTCGAGGCCACCACCGCCGCATCGCTGCAGCGCCGCAACTGCCTTCAGCCCAGTGCGCGAACAGGGACAAGGTCACATCTCAAATCTGGTCCCCGTTCCCACAAGCGCCAGACCAGGCTTACACGAGCGACGCTGCCGAATCCCCCAATCCCACATCTCAAATCTCGAAGCTCGACCCATCATGCGCGCCAACAGCCTTCCTACTGCGATGACTAGCAGTCTCCCTTTCCTCCGCCGATACCACGTGGCAGGGGCATACGGCATCCTCCCCCAGATGGTTAGCTACGCTACCGCAACGGCTTTTGGCCTTCCCTACGCAGTAGGCGCTCTCGGAGGTTTGCCTCTGCAGAATGTTTCATTCCGACAGCCACCGCCCGAGACAACGCTTTCTGGTCCATCCTGAGCGAGGGTGAAACCAGATTCTGGGGGATTGCTTTTCAGCCTAGCCTCGAACGGGACGGGAGCGGCCTTGGCCGTATCCAGGAACTGGGGTTCGTGAGCACACAGCGCTGGGCGAAATCTCTTCGCCTGCCGTCTCGTTTGTGCGCAGTCCAGCGGGCTGCCGCGCTGGAGCCTACACTACACAGGTGCTTGATTACAGGATGGTAGGCAGACCATCTCATCAGGCGAGATGAGAGACAGGTATCCACCCCCATGATGGTAGTATCGGCAGCTACCGATCAAAAGTCTCCGCCGCATTCCATTGCCAGGTTCCTGCCAGGCTGCCTCCACGAGGATACAACTGCGAACCAAGAGTCTACTCTGTTATGTACAACTTTGGAGTTAGCTGACATGCCGACGGCGTCTGCCACATGGACACAATTTGGCTTTCTAGATTACCTGCCCACTCCTACCCTTTTCTGGGGCAAATGGGGGGTAGAGCGCTTGCCAGCGGGCAGGAAGTCTTGTTTATCGGTCCCGGTGCAATCTATTTGCTCTATAACGCACCCCACTGGCGTACACGGGAGGGGGACCGCCTTTCCACCAATATCTCGGGCAACACAACATTGGCTTCCATGCTGCCCATGAAGAAACATACATCGACATGCCGAACTTCATCTCAGCTCAGCTCACCTTCCCCATCAAGCTGGAGGAGCACTTCCAACCCCGCAGGCAGCTGCACCCCATGCCAAGACCCCGGCATTGTTTTGAGTTCCAACGGCATCGTGGAGACTCAGTCACGCAGCTGGTGCGCGTCCCAGAGACTACATCCGATCTACTCCGTAATTGCTATGGTCCATGTTCGAAATACTTATAGGTGTGTCGAGCTCCGTGAGGTCAGCTTACGACGAGTCCCACAAGCCCGCACAAGCCAGTATGCTACCGCAGCCACAACGCTCTTGTCCACCATGTCAGGTACGCATGTCAAGCGGAGCTCAGGAACATCTGGTGAGAGGGAAGTAGGCCCACAGGGGTCCCCCGAGCTGCACGCATCAAGCAGGTACATGCAAGCTCGGAAACCTGGTCAGAAGATGACGGTATGGTGCAACATCATATCAACGCTGGCTACTATTGCAGTCGTCATCTATCTCCTACACAATGGGTCCGTCCAGTTAACGACGGCAGTCTCTCACATGATCTGCTGCCAGACAGCCAATAGCCACTGGCCGTTCTGCTCCTGACGGGACAAATATGGAGGCCGATATATTACGACCACGTGCAGGACGGTTGACAAGGTGGCTGGGTCCGTTGGAGAAGCCCAGCGGCTCGTGTATGTGTGTGCCTCACTCGGCTCGTGAGGGCGGATCGAGTTTGATAGACCCCGAGGAGGTCTCGATATGAAGTCGACCGTTGGTCTAGACGGGACCAGACCACGGGCCTGTTAGACGCCCGTTGATCTTATCGACAAGCGCGGTATTCAGCATCCCCATCCGGAATCCCCTGCATTGTCGAGAGACCTATATCACCGGAACTGATGGGCGGCGATAAATTGGTTTTAATTAAGACTGCAATATACATCGCTATCCCCACTAGGTTTCAACCGCCACTGATCTGTGGGATGCGAGGGCGAGGAAGAGCTAGACCCAACGCAGACCGAAAATGTCTACATTTTTGCGCAGCAATCAACACTCATGACAAGCATAATTCGGAGCATAACCTTCGAGACTAGAGCGCACACTGACCAGGTCGGCAGATGGGAAATGGTGTTTCCGCCAGGGGCCATCCGTCGAGCGGAGTAAGACGGCCACTGACGAACTGGGAGGAACCTTTGACTTGCGCGCCATGGACAATATCGTTATGGTCCGGAGGGGCCTCGACACTGCTTTGAGGTTATTCCTCTTTCCTCGGCGGGCATGCGACCCGTGAAGCAAGGCAGGGGGTCGGAGGCGGCTCAAGATGTTTCTCGGATAGGGCAAGCGTCAAACCTGGCAGGCTCTCCGCTTGCCGTCGAAGACGACTGAGCTTCAGGTGAGGGCCCAGACCCCTGCGACAGATGACGGCGGTCAGTGGGCGAACGAGTGGTCGGCAATACTTTGCCCCGCGGCCTGCTGGCCATGGGCCCCTGCGCCCTCGTGTCGAGGTGCCAATCCTCGGGCGCCGCACCCTCAATGCAGAAGTCTGCTCCGCCTGGCGTTCCGTTTCGGCCAACCCTAACGGCACTTGTCGAATCACTCAAGGCTTAAGCCTTGAGGCACAGGGGGCGTTTTGCGGGGAAGGCCTAGGGTTGGGGTGCCATTCCGTGGGCGGTTCCCTAAAGCAAAATGGGGGGCAACGAACTGCGCGGGAACCCCAAAAAACCAGCTGTCAAGTTGCCGTGGTTCTTGATCATCATCCGGGTCCCAAAAAGCAAAAGAGCCGTGGAGGCTCTCTTCCACGTCTCTCTAATACCGCGCAACGACAACGTCGACGGCGATTTCCGAGACAAATCGCACAACCCCGGTGAGCGACGCAGGGCCACGCGCGCCACGTTCGACTCAAGCGCCATCGCAGACGAATATCCTCCGAGTAGATCGATCTGAGTCAATCGGCGCTGTGGCTTTTTTTTTGTTCTAGTGTACTGAGTAGGCGCAAGCCTGCACAGGTCGACCGACGCAGGAGCGTGGAAGCCCAGTCGCAGCCAAGGCGGCCACCACCACAAACACTCACGGACATGATGTTCCTATACCGTGGGGAAGCGCTTCTTCTGATACCCTCTCACTCACTTTTTTCGCTGTGCCGCACATGTGATTTTCGACCAAAGCATGAAGCCCACCCTTTTCAATCCTCCCAGAAGCCGGAGCACGGCAGGCCGTTCGAGCGGCCACAACGCACAAGTGTGGTGTTGTGCCGTCCTCGACTGATACAATTTTTGTTTTGAGTGCCCCCTGCAGACGCTCCCACCACTCGCCCGTGCTCCCAAAACAACAGCCAGGGGCAGCAAAGCCATGGCCACCAGCTTCACGGGAAGCAGGGGCATCCCCGCAATGATGCGAATAACGTCATCCCAAACCCCTTCGAAGATCAAACAACGATTGCCCATCTGCTCTGGGATGACCCCAACATCCCTACGGTGGCTCGCCCTCGTCTGAACTTTCCCTCCCCTGCCAGAGCCGCTCATTCTCATGCGTGGGCGAGAGTTTTGCCAAAATAAACCCATCGTCTCAAGGGCCACCACCTCTCCGATTCCTCTGTGATCCGGATCATCATTCCAAGCGTTGCCAGTGGCAAGGCCCCCCGACCGCATGATGGGCATGGCTTGACGGTTGTTGCACACCATCCCCATGCTGGATCCATGGCGGTCTTCTAGAAGACTGCCACATCCATCACTGCCTACACCAGGGCAGGCCCCAGTAGGGCGAGTTCAAGATCTCAAATCTGAACCGTGGGGGTTGGACCTCCAGGCTTACCATGTGCTGCATCATGCCCGCTATGACACTCCCAACCGTTCTTGCAGAAATGAGGATCGTGTGGAGTAGTCTGGAGTCATTCGACAGCACAGAGGATGGGCCCTCGCCCTCCGGTTTCTTCAGAACACCGCCTGAGACTCTTTCCCAGCCCCAGTTGAGCGGAGACGATGGGGATCTCCTGTTAGTTCGCAGCAGAGGTCACTGCCCGCCCCATTCCCCGCGAGAAAGGGGATACTTGTTCAGTCGGGGGTTTCCTATCCACTTCTCGCTTTGCCTTATATTTGGGGGGGGGGGCTCTTGTGAGATCATTATCGTCTGTGGGCTTGACCTGAGGAGGCTTGCCTAACTACGGCCAGGACAGACTGACGTCCAGCCACATCAGCCCTAACACCATTGGGGCTGGTTTGGGATAGACGGCTGGTAAAGACAGGTGAGGCTCTCTCACCACGGGAAGGGGGCAGACACGGCATCCCCAGACCAGATCCGTGTTTTGGATATCCGCATGCCGATCCAACCACGGCGAGCAGGCTCACCCTCCTCACCACGATCTTGGGACCTATCAACCACTCACGGGGTGAGCAGGACTTGCTCGTGGAGCCGCCGAGCGGCCAGCCATCCTCAATGCTCTCGGCCACGGCGAGGCCTTCGAGAAGCATACGACGCACGACTGCACCGCATGGCATTGCATCCCCAGCCGTGTTTCCCTCCATCTGATGTCTTCCGGGCAGACGATCAGTGTCTCGCCGCCTCTTTGCCTCAGGTCACTGCCACCAGGTGTGATGATCTCTGCAGCTCCGGCATTGTTGCCACCCTCCTTCCTCTCTCTCCCTCGTCCCTTCTCTCGACGCCTAGTGTAACGACGGCACGCTGATGCAAAACCGCCCTCGGGCCACGGCCAGCGCGAACAGGGCGCATCCTTGCGCACCACGCGGATGCCGCCGCTGTCTGGATACCGAGCACGGTGTATGCCATCTCTCATGCGAGATCTGATGGAACACTCGCACAGCATGGCAAGGACAGGCCCGGTTGCAAGACTGCAAGATGCCAGGAGATCGGGGACGGGAACGGGCAGAGCGAGATGAGAGATGCAAGATCGATGGTCCCTTCTTGCAGAAGTCTGTTTGTGCAGGCGCTGCCACCCTCCTTCAGGTCGTTTGAAGGGAGATGAGATGCAAGAGGCCTTTCGAGAAGCCTTCCGGCTTGGGAGGAGACGCAAGTCCGGTCTATCTTTGTCATGCCATCCATCATGCTGCGTTTCTGTATGTCTGTCGAGATGTCTGTGTGCTTGCGTCGTCACCGTTGTTGTTGCCCCTCCATACCGTCTTGACGTCTTGACGTCTTGGTGTCAGCTGACTAGCTGCTGCCTTCTGTCTGTCGGTATGTCTGTATGTTTGCCTGTCTGCTCCAAGCATGCTGCCGTCCGCTTCCAGGCATATGTTTTGTTTGTTTCCCGTTTAGCCTCTAGCCCATCTCAGACACAGCCTATGAGGCTTGCGTACGTACGTCGTCAGTCAGGAACTTGACTTGACTTGACTCCCGTCTGGCTCCCGTCTGGCTCCCGTCTGGTATGTATCCCTCCGCGAGGCCTCCCTCCATCCCGAGTAACAGGGACAGGAACAAAACTTGAAGTAGGTAAACAGCCAAATCCGGCTGTGGTGGCTGTTTGGCACTTCCAAAACACGACGACGCGGCCACCCTACCAGGCTGAAGTGGCTGCTTGCTTGCTTTGCGTTGGCGAGCGAACTCAGCCTCACCTTGTTGCCCTGGTGGCCCTTGATGGGGAATTTGGCTAAACCGAATGTGAAGAGGCGGCTGTGGGATTGTGTGTCTGGTCTTGATTAAGACTGATGGGATGGTGGCGTTGGTGACGGTTCGGGAGATTTATTTTGGGAGGGGAGTTTCTTGATAGTTCAGCCGCGGTGGGACGGGGTGGTGAGGTAGATAGATATAAGAATGGGATGCCGTCTTCTTCCTCTGTTTTTGAAAGATGTTTTGAGTTCTCGTGAGATTTTGTGTCGACATATACTGTTTGTTTGGTTGGTGATATGCGGTTTCGACTTCCAGGTTCGACAGGACGACATGACACGACATGATAATTCTGGGCCGTGATGGTAGGCTGAAGCGGTCCGGTATGGATGGACGACGACATGGGTTATCGACTTGAGTGGTTGGAGTTGGGAAGTCGAGGCTGATGATGGGCACCGACAACCACCTGGGAACGAAGAGACGAGGGCTTATCGATCGTCGATATCATCAACCGACAGGACTATCAAGCGATGTTGGAAGAGGACACCGACAGCCATGGAGAAACTTCGCAATGGGATAACACTCGGCAAAGTCAAACTGGAAAGGACCTCGATGACCAACAGATGAACGATGCCAGCGAGCCGTTGCCCACGCACGCACCGCACGATCCGGTGATTTATGGCCGCCTTAGAAACGGGTTGAAGAGAAACAAGAGAGTCTACTCTGTGGTTTGATGCTGAGAATTCGGCCTCGGAGCGAAGGGGAAAGCGTGGGTTCAGCCATTTGTTCAGGACAACCATCGTCATATCTCGACACAGCAGTAAGCACAAAGGGGTCAAATCGTCTAATACGGACTACACATGGGAAGGACTTTCAGCAGCCACTCCCAAGGACACAAGATGCCATAAACCCCACAGCAGTAAACCAGCATCTCCGGAACCAACCCAGGGGCACCCACTCACTCACCCCTTTTCATCAACCCCACCAGGACAGGAGACCAGCCAGCTATTACATCCATCCAAGCAAAAAAAAGGTGGAGAGAACAGCAAAAAGACATACAACACCAGGGATTCGCTGGTCGTCACCGACCCAACTACTAGTCTGGCCCTCACTGGCTTGTCTATGGGAGAGCGGACGGGATCCCGAATTCTCCAGTGGGTATGGTCGTATGTGGAAGTTGAGCGTCGGATACTGGGTTAAGGGGGATTGGGAGCTCTTTGGGAGGAGGCGGGGTTTGGTGAGGTGAAGTGCGGTGAGATGACGTAAGAGGTGAGGTGAAAGGGGTGAGAATCTTCCAGGTAGGTGATAAGCGCATTCAGTTGCTTGTTGGGCTCTGACGCTCAAAGGAAGTGTTGGTGGCTGTGGTGAACATGCCCCTGCTGAAGAACTCGATGACGCCCCAAACGCTGTAGTCACGCACACACAAGGAAGGAACACTGTCTACCAGGACTTGGATTTACACCTATGATCTGCCCAGGATACCTAGGTAGGTAGGTTAATACTTCGAGCCCCCAACGTAGTTGCACACAGCCCGTCCTACAGCAGGTAAGAGCATGGAGTAGGTACCGCTCTCCAGGATCATCAGAAAGTAGCAGCTCCAGCTACATTTGATGCCATTGACGGTCATGACTTGTGGAATGGGCCATCAGTACACTTGGAGACAAGAGGACGTCCTCGATGCGACAGATGTTTCCAGCCTGGGACGAACGAGGTCTCCCTGCAGCTGACTAAAGATCAAAAGTCAACATAAAATAGTTGTTAGCTCTGACCTGGGTTGTGCTTGTGATCGGTTGGTTCAGGCGACTGATCTCTCGACGTAACAATGGTTCTCCTATATACTGTTTCCAGTAGCTGCGGTATGTAATTACCATGACTACTGAGGTGTTGTAAACTTGGCTGTTGAAGAGAGGCGTGTCTACAATTGGATTCTCGGTCACAGCTTTGGTGTGGGCTGAAAAATCACGCTTTCATCTCGATGAGGCGGATTCAGTTGTCCCCTTAGCCATTTTAATCTTGTGGCATATCGTGTTTGTTGCAAGTAAGGGCTGCCTTTTGTGTATAGTAGGAGCTGCCTCGAAATGAACAGCAAAGGCGGCCAACTTCCAGCTCGTCTCCCTGATTCTGGTGGTTTTTCCGTCGGTATATGGACGGTATCTCGATAAGTCTATGTCTACCACATTGTAAGCCTATGTATGTGTTTTGTGTCCAATGATCAGTTTCCGTAACCTCTATATCAACCCTCGCCCCTCGCAACTCAACATTCCCATCTACACCCCCTTAACTCCCGCCGTATCTAACCTAAGACTGGCCCGAAACTCCTCAATTGAAACAGCCTTCTCCTTCAACTCGGCCTTCTTACCCCCCTCAACACCCGGATGAGGCGTCCTCTCCAGCGTCCACACCTCCTTGACCCCCAAGCTCTCCAGATACTCCAAGCCTCTCAGATAGTTAGTCGCAACCTGCGCAATCCCATGGCTGTCGTCCGAGAAGGTAAACCTTCCCCCCATCTCCAACCACGCCTATAACCTGTTAGCACCCGATCCCCATCATTATCACCATCACCAGGAAAAGAGGAACTCACCTCCGCAACCCCCCTAGCCGGGTACGGCTCCTCGAGCCCCTTCCTCAATGCACTAGTATTAACCTCCAACCACCCTCCATACCCCCTCACCTCCCTCAAATTCCTCGCCATCTTCTCCCACACCTCCTTCCACCCCTCATCCCCTCCCTCTCCCTCCTTCTGCACATCCCTCCCCGGCCTCTCACTCATCAACCTCACTAGGTCAAAATGCCCCACCACCCTCGGCCTCAGTTTCCTCACCATCTCCCACTGCTCATCATAATACGCCGCCCACAATCCCCTCTCCGACCCACCACACTCCTCCCTCGCAGCCGCGTACATCTCCTTGTTGTAATCAATCGGTATCCCCTTCGTATGATGCAGACTCCCCAGGAAGTAATCCACCCTCTCATCGGCAGCAAGCTCTTCGATCAGCGAGCTATACTCCCCATCGCGGATCCACTCTCCCTCAAAACCGATAAGAACATGGATCTGGGAAGCGTATTTGGCTTGCAGGAGGGAGGCGGTGGTCAGGAAGGAGGCGTGCAGGGGGGGCAGGGCGGCGAGGGAGGCGGCGGGGGAGGGCAAGAGTTCCTCCGGGTAGAGGTCTGACAGGGCGGTGCGAGGCATGTGTTCGGTGAGGCCGATGGTTTTGTAGCCGATTTTGATGGTGTGTTGGATGATGGATTCGAGTGTGTCGACGGCGTGGCCGGGGCAGAATTCCCCGGAGTGGGAGTGCATTGTGAACGCCATTTTTGGTGGGCGTTGGTTTGCTCTCTTGGGGGATGGTTTGCGATTGTGTGAGGTGAGAAAGTGGGTGTGATGTTGATGAGGAGAGCGAGAATGCCCGCTGTTGAAAGAACGAGCGATGCGATGCGAGGTATGACTCAGAGGCAGGAAGGGAGATAAGAATATATGAGCTGCAAAATTTCACGATGGAAGTATTAAAGTATACCGAAACCTAAACACGGGTAGAGTATCTTGGTTCGAGTTGTGAGTGCATATGGTTGAGTGAGCGTGAAGTTTGTCGTGTCGAGTCAATCGAGCAGAAAAGTGGGAGCGATTTCGCAGCGGAAGCACCACCAAAGCTTCCTCCCAACCGCAAACCATAACCATAACTGAGCAGCTTGGCAGCCATCAAAACCGCATTCCTTTTTAAACTCGAGCTGCTACTTCTTCTTGTTTTTTAGATGAATGAATTCGTTCCACATTGATGCTGGCTCAACAATCCGAGATTGAGCTGTGCGAAGTTGACGGCAAGAGCTACCATGCCCAACTGCCTGCATCAACACACCGCTCCGATAATCCAGACAATCCAACGTCAAGCGAGATGCACCATGATAAGGTTTCGATGCCTGCCTTCCTCCCATCTGTCTCAGATTCTCACTGATTTCCCGGCATTCATACCCAAAGTGAACCCGCCAAATGCCTCACTTCGACGTACCCTCTCCTCCTTCCAGTTGAAAGCACTCAAACCTTCCCCAGATTCCCATGACCGACTCCCTCCAACGCGCCGATCGCTCTCTTTACATCACGGTCCCATCGTCGACCTACCTAGTACGGAAGCGACCTTCACGTCAAGACCCTGCCTTGGGCGGTGTTAGAGGTGCGAGCTGTCGGCGAGAGAGCCCCAGATGGGAAACGTGGTGCCGGTGAATATGGAAGGAGTTCAGTTGCGGAGACGGACATGCTGCGTTGAGGATAATGGGGGTATAAGACAGCGGTTGAGATGATGTAGGCGATGGTGCGAATGACGAAAGAGGAAGGGAAAAGATGAAACCGGGGTGTCCGTGTCATGTGATGGCACCTGTGAAGACGAATGAGGCTGAGACAGGAAGGTGAGTGAGTATGATGTCGGCGATTCATGAGATCCGAGGCATGCGAGCCACATGGTGGTCACATGGTGATGAGGATGGAAAAAGACCCGTCAGAAGTGAGGCGCACTTACCCGTCGGCCACTGGCGACGTTGGAGATGGCGGACGCGCCCGTCTCATACTGAGCGTGTTCACTGCGTGACGGCGACGATTGACGAGCATCGGTGGTAGGTAATTGCAGACGCCTGTCAATTAATTCGCATTGGTAGAACATGAGTTTTGTGTGTCGCCGGTCCTTCCTTCCGTCTGCGCCGCCCGCCCCATCCCCACCCCCCTCATCCCCCGTCGTCGTCGTCCGCACCCATCAATCACATCCACCGCGCTACCCCGTCTTTGCCCGCGAATATCCTCACCGAGACACCGTTCGGAATCCTGATCCGGCCGCTCCCCTTGATAGCCAAACACGGATAAGAGTCGCCAGGTCCGTAAAAATCCACCTGCTGGCAGTTCCTGCAGTACAGCATGTCGCCCTCGGGCGCTGTGAACTCGTACATCTGGCTGCGCGGCGCCGAGTCAAAGAAGCCCTCGGGGGCGTCCAGGCTCTCCCACGCTTCGGTCTGCGGGTGTAAAGCATCAACGCCATGGTCAGTCAACAGCACAACAAACAGAGCAGGCGCGATCCACAGTTCGCAGCATCAGGTGGTCTCCACAGTACCAATTGCTCGGCCAGTCTCGCTCGAGCTGGGTCCGCCATGAATTCGGCGATGCTCGCCTGTCGCTGCGAGTCTGCAGCCGCCATCGACGATTGTCCGATGGGCGCGCGCAATGCGGGGCGGGGTGTGTGTTGGACGCGTTTCGAGATCCGATCCGGGAGAAAAAAGCAGAATTAAAAAGATTTGACGCAGTCGACGAGGGTGTTACAACACGCCACAAATTTATCCTCGAGACTTAGACTTAAATAAAGGCGTCGTGGCGACCAGGCTCCTGGCTTCACCTGCAACCTTATAGTTGGGGATCACGGTGGACCTCAGGTAAATTAGGTTTCGCGGTCAAGCGGTCGAGGGGGCAAGCGCGAATGAGTCTTCATGCAAGGACAAGCAGCAAACCGAACCCGCGAAAAATAAAAAGAAGCAATGAAGATGGGACTCGAACCCGCACCCTCGGTTTGGACCCTTTCAAGAGGACCAGTCTGCCAGACGTCAGGCCTGGTTGGTTACGTAAGGCGGGGCACGGTATTTCATTCTTGATCTTCCTCTTCCTCTTTGCGATGGGTTAAACATACGTACATAAAACGTCACGTACAGCATTCCGGGACAATTTTCGCTGGGGTAGTTTCTTCCCTAAAATTTTTCTCAAAAAGAAAAAGAAATTACCTCCTACAAAGAGAGCGGCGGAAATGGGATTCGAACCCACGATCTCGTTCTCAATCTCTGCTGAAAGCAGGCAACCCCGCACATTTTTGAGTGCCGCAAACGTGGGGTCACAGGCCGCATGGCGATAGACGCGTGTGGTGAAACTCGGGTTCCATGGTCCAAGACACCTATTTTTACCCAGAAAGTGATGTGTCTCTTCGCAAAACCAGCCTGGTCTTGGGCAAGCGCCCACAGTAGGCAAATGTTTTGTCATCTTAGGTTATATAATCCAGGCTTATAATAACAGCATAGTACAGCATAATCAGGGGTTGCCATTGCTGCAACCTGTCATGCTTTCCCCTCTGGCGCCGTCGTAGGCTCCGAAGTCACCGGCAACTCCCCACTCTGCTCTGTCCCGGGTCCTAGCAATTCAAAGACCTCCTTTATCTCAGCCTTCGCGGCCGCCTCCCTCAGAGCATTCTCCCTCTGCTCAGTCATGAGAGCCTTTTGCTTCTCTTTCTGTTTCTTTTTCCTCTCCATCGCTTTCTGCTTCCTCACCGTCTTCTTCGCCTGCTTCACCATCTCCTCGAGTGAAATTTCCCATTCCTTTAACAACACCGGCAGATCCTCTTTCGGCTCAGTCCCGAGTGCAAGTATTGCAATGCGCCGCTGCACCACAGCCGTCACCATCTTGTTCTTCTCCTTCCTCTTTTCTCCAGCCTTCTTTTTTCCCTCTCGAGCCAGCGTTTTCCGAGCTGTTTTCACATCTTTCAACATGATCCTCCTCATGTTGATCTTCGCCTTCTTCACAACCTTCTCAGGCGAATCTTGCCCTTGCTTCAAAATCGCCGGCAACCCCCCGCTTGGCTCAGTCCCGAATCTCAGCATTCCAATGCGCCGCGACATCTCAGCCTTTCTAACTGTAGCCTCCTCAGCTGCAGCCTCCTGTCTTGCCTCTTGAGCCAGCAATATCCGAGCCTTCTTCGCCTCTGTCAATATGCGCCTCCTCTCTATCCTCTCCTCCATCTTAGTCACCATTTCCTCCTTCTTCGCCTTCGTTCCCCGACTTGTTTTTAGCAGCTTTTCCTTCTTCCTCTTAGCCTCCCTCAGCGCCTCCGTCCTAGCCTCCTTCAGCGCCTCCTTGCGAGCCTTGTCAGCCTTTCTCCTCTCCATATCTTCCCAGTCCTCTTCCTCCACTCCTTCGGCCCCGCCCTCTCCCCCTCCCCCTCGTGCCGCACTCCGCTAGGCCGAGCTTTCCCCGTCGCCTGCGCCGGTGCCTCAAACCCGATGCAGACCGCCGTCGCAAACTCCCCATCGTGGCTGATGCTCACCTTAGCTTCCTGCGACCGCCCCTCGCCGGCATTGATAATCGCAATCGGCGCCCCGCTCCCGAGCGTCGTCGCGCCGTCGGACGTTATCAGCTTCTTCTGAATGACAATGTCGTGAAACGTCAGCTTCAGATGAGGATGCGCCTTGATGACCGCCTCTTTGACCGCAAACCTACACCACGGTAAAATCACCTCAGTCAGCCTTCTCTCCCTTCAACCCCCGTCCCCCTCCCAAAAAGAAAACGGAAAACCCACCC
>Ga0247770_1000964_pt1 | contig 25565 bp, 30 predicted proteins | sample UWRJL136409B6_FD_179943 | JGI IMG/M metagenome (GOLD analysis project Ga0247770, IMG submission 179943) | Plant litter microbial communities from Arlington Agricultural Research Station in Wisconsin, United States - UWRJ-L136-409B-6 | ecosystem: Environmental > Terrestrial > Plant litter >... | reverse complement strand
CCTTGTCGTACACAACCTCCTCCCCATCCTCCTCAACGCCTTCGTATCATGCAACCGCTGCACAAACCCTTCCTCGCCCAGGTCCACAACCTCCCCTTTCCCTTTGCTGTTGATCGCCTCCAGGACACGCATCCCTCGTCTGAAAGTCTGGCGGAGCTTCGTCACGCTGGGACAGCCCTCCTGTTCAGGTTCTGGGAGTGGGAGCTGACAGAGGGATTCGAGAGTGTGTCCGCGGATGAGGAGGGATTTGTTGAGGGTGAACCAGGGGAGGAAGCGCCGGGAGGCGAAGGAGGGGGGGCCGTCTTGGTGGTGAGTGGTGGGGGAGGAGGAGGAGGAGGCGGAGGCGAGGTATTCGAGGTCGTGGAGGAAGGGGGCGAGGGGGAAGGGCTTGGAGAGGTACCTGTCGCCGCGGGAGAGGACTAGGGAGCGGACGATGGAGGTGAGGAGGGTGGTGCGGTCGTCGGGGGCTTTGGCTTGGCCGGAAGGGGATGGGAGGTTTGCTGGCGCTTCGGACTGGATCAGGTTTGGGTCGGCGGAGGAGTCGACGAGTTCTCCGTCTTGGTGTTGCACGCCTCCTAGGCCGTCGATGTGGTCGATTAGGATGCCTTTGCAGGTTATCTGGAGGAAATCGTCGGAGAAGGCGACCTGCGGTGGCTCTTGGCCTGCGGCGGCGTAAACGGGAGGAGAAACCAGGGGCTTCTGACTGAGGATGGGCCGGAAGTTCGCAATGTGACCCCTCCCGCTTTGGCTCACCATCAGCGGGACGACCCATAGATCGATTGACAGGCTCCAGTCGGGGACCCACGACGGGAGGTCCAGACCGCCTTTGGCGCGCGTGCTCCATTGCGTGAACAGTTGCGCGAAACAGATGATGTCCAGGCTCTGGTAGGTGTCGATGAAGGCTTTGACTAGGGCGATATAAATCGCACCGGCATCATATGCATACGTCGGTTTCCCCACCATAGCCACATCCGACTCTGTCGCAAGACCAAGCAGCCCGTATATCCGGTCCCGCGGATCAGTGACCGCACAACTGCTACTGTACGCCATGAGCGCAAGCAACCCCATCTTATCCCAGTACTCATCATGCTGATACCACTGATGCAGCCTCCTCCGCGTCCACGCCGGGTTCCACGACTCATCCCTGATCAGCCTCTCCCCCGGGGAGCAATTCCAGATGGAATACAACGCATTCTTGAGTCTTGTCCTGGAAATGCGCTTCGTCCCGCAATAGAAGTCCAGGCGCGGCGCGATGATGAACTCCTGGAGCGTCCACACCCGGCGCCACCACGTTCTGTCAAACACGGCCGCGAGGGCCGTCCATTTCTCTGCGTCGTTGAGATTTGCGGGGACGGTGCGAGAGCCGCCTTTCTTCTCGTTGTTGCGCACGATAGCGGCTTTCTCGTCGACGAGTGTGTACATGAAGTCCATGCCCATGTCGGTCTGGCGCGTGCCTTCGCCCAGCCAGACGACTGTCTTGTCGGAGTGGCGGTAGATTTTGCCCATCAGCGACACCTGCAGGCCGCGCTCGGCGAGGTCGTCTTGATTGATGCATATCGAGTCAATCCATAGCCAGGGGTTGGCGTCGAAGCCGTTGCCGTCGCAGACGACTTCCAGGAGGTGGTAGACGCTGCCCAGAATGGAGAAATCGCGGTCGTGGAGGTTGATGCTCTTTTTGACGTTGCTCTCGCCCCAGGCGTACGAGAAGCTGACGAAGTGAGGGCAGGACTTGGAGGCCAAGTTGAAGTTCTGCAGCTCGCCCGAGATGGTGCCGCTGGTATGGCGGCTTATGCGCAGTAGCCGAAAGTATTCAACATCCTGAAGGGGTTCGTAGATACTAGTGGGCGCCATTTCTTAGCCATCTCCTACGGAGCCTGGAGTTTGATGCGGGGATCCAGTATTCCGGGTTGCCATGCCGAGACGAAGGAGCTGACTCCGCTTTCCAACTACCTGCATGGCGCAGGTTTCAGTGAGCGATATCACGTGCTATATGCTGAGGTTCCACAGAATTTTGTAATCATATCATCAAACCGGCGTATCTTGCTGTGAAAGAGTTATTCGCGACCTGCTGCAAGCTCTGAGTGCTGTGTTTGTCGCTGTCGGTAGAACCAAACCTATGCTTTCGTTTGACAAACACGCAATGGGAAAATTGTTCACAAACCCCACAGGTCTACCCGAACTAGTGGCATCGCCCTAAGGGCCGTCCCGAGTTCCGTCCCACGACAATGGTCCACAGACATTGTTCAAAACCCTGCTCCAACGGATTGGCAACTGTGTGGGACGTAACCTAGATCCTCTGGGAGCACACTCGGATCCAGGCATACTCGACATTTTACACGGCGTATTGTCGGGTGTAACCGGGAAATGGTTCAGGGGGCAAAACAGAGAATAGACCGAAATGGTCTGTATTGATATCTTGCCCACTGCCAGAATTGAACTGACGACCTTGTCATTACTAGTGACACGCTCTACCACTGAGCCAAGCGGGCGAAAGGAAGGTAATACCCGTGAGGGTATCGCCGATGCGTCAGCCGCGAATCGAACGCGGGGCCCATCGATGGCAACGGTGGATTTTACCACTAAACCACTAACGCTGCTTGTTTGATGGAAAAGTTGACTCGTAGATTTGCTATTATTGTGTGGGTTTGTGGGGTGGGCGACGGGAGTGCAGTGTGGATATCGACTCGGATGGGTTGAGATTGATTCTCCGAGCAGAGCTCCACTGGTCTGAAGTTACACCACAGCTCTCGAGAGTCCCACACGAACACTTCTTCCCCCATTACATCGCCCCTTTGAAAATGAACGCCGTGAGCTTTCTTCTTAGGGATAAGCATCGTTAGTTCGCCCTCTTGAACAGCAGCATCGGCGCCTCCACTCGATCATCAGGAATCTTGAATCCCAGCCGCATGGGCTGTCTCCACTGCCTCCCAGTTCGCCCAAACTCTAAACGTTAATCGTTCGGTGGGGCGTGGCGGAGCAAACCCTCTCGGCGGCGTTTCGCGTTGCCGACACAGCACACCCGGAATGGCGGGGGCGAGGAGCAGGAGGACCTGGAATGCTGTGCTGGAATATAGCACCCTGTACCGATCGGGCCTGGGTTTGGCGCATTGCCACGAGCGACGATGTTCTCGGCCCCAAGTTCGGTCTTTCGGCATTGGAGACCCGAAGCGTTCGTCCTTCGTGCTGGTGTCATTCCTCGTGGACTTCGGCCTGGTTCTACCTCGCTGGCGGCAACACTTGAAACATTGATGATTTCGCCTTCTCTGACATGCGAGATTCCATACTCGTCGGCAGTAATGATGTCCTATTCATAGATCGGCCGTGGTAGAGATACATCGCGAGCAGCACGGTGGCTGCACCTCCAGTCGCCTACAAATTCCACGTTAGCGAGCAAAAACTTGGTGCAGCAAGGGCAGCGCAAACCCACAGGTATTGTCATAGGCGTTTGGAACAACATAGCCGTCGCCGCGTAACTGACAACAATGCTGAGGCTCGCGGCGAAGTTCTTGGCCACATTGCCAGCGTATGCTATGCACACAGCAACAATGAGACCGCCGATAGCTTGGAGCAAAATGGTGAGCCACACTATGGGCTTGTACCCGGCAAAGAAGCCGTCTCGTGCTATCGCCGCGCCATCCTGCCAGAGCACGCCAATGAAGAGAGCTGGGAACAAGCTGAAGAAAGATAGCTGCACGTTCCGCGTCCATAGCGAGACTGTACCAAGAGAGTCCTTCACCAATTTCTCAAAGTAAACACAGGTGAGGCCAGATATCACCGAGGCGGACAACACTGCCAGAAGACCCTTGACCGCGCCGGACGCAGGGGCCTCGAAAGCCTCGAGAAGAAGATCACCTTGGATGAGCGAGGTGAGGCGATCCTTCCAGCTCTCGGTTCCAAGGGGACCCGCAACCTGAACCAAGGCGACCCCAAACGTGAGTAGCACAAGTGCCAGCCACTGTTTCGACGATATCGAAGTCCCCAGGAGTAGGATGCTGAATAATACTGTTGTGAGAATTTTGAGCTGGTACGTGACCTGGAACGTGACGGCGTCCAGGTTGCTGATGGCGACATAGACTAGCGAATTTTGTAGCGTATATAGAGCAGCGGGCAGGATAAGCTTCCAGCTATCGGGGGCGAATACGGAGCGACGGAGCAACACGGCAACGGTGGATGGTGAGCTTGAAGGGTGGGAGGTACGGATATCGTAGGTCGCGAAGACCAAGCTGACCAGTAACTTGATCGCTTCGACAAGCAAAACGGCCGTCGACGCCAAATACCGAGGTCCTTGTCCTGTCGGGCCGTTGCGCGAATGGTGCATGACCATCACCAGCGCCGAGTTCTGTACAACGAGCTGTGCGGGCCATTTTGTTAGCAAAAAAAGACCGCCAAGGTGCGACGTCGATTCAAGCATCGCAGTGCCGTCGGTTTGTTGGAGCTCACCAAGATCAGGGCCCAGTTCCCCGCTTCGGGCCGGCGAGGATCGACTTGGCGCATCGCATTGCCAAGCATGGTGAACTTCAGGGTCTTCGTTAAGCTTTTAAACTTCCCGTGTCGCCCTTCTGGTGTTTCTCCTGCTCTTCGGACGCATTTGAAGCAACAAGAGCGCAGACGGGAGGGAGAGGTGAGGGTCAGAAAGCTCGAAGTAGTCGCACCGCTGGCACCGCAGCGATCTGTGAGCCGCAATGGGATTACCTAGCCGTCGGCAAGCCAACTCCCCCCGGCAGTCAGGGAATGCTGTGGCATCGTTTGGACGAACCGGATCCACCGGCGCTTTGTCAGTCACCAGGCCAAGGCCCGACTGGAAAGAGTGGATTGCGCTGCCAGATGGCTGGGCAGTTGCGCGCGATGGATTGGCACCACCCGCATTGGGGAAGGGCGATGGGCGTCAAGTACACAGTGTGCAGGGCGCTGTGCGCCGTTCTCAGTAATCCGTCAAGGGCAAGCGAGATCTGGACCGCCGTTTCCCCACGCACGAAATTCCTGTTCTGTGATCGTGATCCCACCGCAATCTCCCTCGAAAATAAGACCGTGGGCCTTCTGAGTATCCTTTTGCATCTCCCAGTGCTCGCCATCGATTTCCAGCTTTGCTTTGCGCGCGTGGAGACCTGCCCCCAATGCCATCACCATGCTGCAGCTTGCCGCCAAACCCGCTCTGCTGCTGAGCCGGGTACCACGGCGTGCCTGGCGCTGGCTGTTCCGTATCGCCCTCATCGCTGTGCTGCTGCCTCTCTTTTTGCAATGGCTCATCGCCTACATCGTCGGAGGCGACGCCAGGATACTGCCGCCCCAGCTGCTTGCCGCCCGCAACCTCCTCATCGTGACAGCGCACCCCGACGATGAGTGCCTCTTCTTTGCCCCCAGCATCATCGGCGTCCTGGACCGCAACAAGGAAATGACAGGGGGTTTGCTAGTCATGTCCACTGGTAAGATCATCGCCGCTTTGTCGATTCCTCTCACAGCATGTCGCCTCGGTTGCTAATAGCGTCCAGGCAATAATTACGGGATTGGGGATCTAAGGAGGAAGGAGCTAGCAGGGTCTTGCAAGGCCTTGGGTATCGACGAGACTCGCTGTAGCGCCCTCGACCACCCCGACCTCCAGGACAACCCGAAAGTGTGGTGGGACACCGATCTTATCGCCAAGATAGTGCACGAGCACGTGCTCAAGTGGGAAGTTGATGCGGTGTGTTTTCCCATTTCAGCTTGCCTCTCCGCTGCGCACCTGTCGCAGCATCTGCTGTTGGCGAGCTCGCCATCACATGCTCCTATCTTCTCCACTCTCAGGGCTGACCGGACACGGTGCTAATTCTGGCTGGGCCCTTCTTTCAGATCATCACATTCGACGAAGGTGGGGTGAGTGGGCACATCAACCACCGAGCGGTCAGCGCCGCAGTGAGGTAGGCGAACGACCCCACCAATGGCCGTCGGCCACATCCCGTCCCGCCCTTCTCGCCCATCCCATCCACCCGTTCGGTGTCCGTCGGAATGCTGCTGACCCGTTGCCTCACTCAATAGCAAGTACGCTTCGACACACCCGCAGGCACCAGTCGCCTTTACGCTCACAACCACCGCGCTTCCGCGCAAGTACACTCTGCTTGGTGACCTCCCGCTTACGGCCCTTCCATTCATGTGGCGCATTGTTGAGGCCCTCTCCTTCCCCGCACGCACGGCGGACCCCAAAGATGGCGCTCGCGCGCTGCTCGCCAATTCTTGGCATCGGTATCGCATGACACGCGACGCCTTTGCCCAACACCCCAGCCAGTACACCTGGGACCGGCACTTGTACATGATTGTCAGTCGGTACGTCTGGTTTAACGATCTGAAGAGGATATCCCCGGATGCCGCGGAGTTGCATGTACATGAATAGACTGCAGCCCACAAATTTTTATATGACCATCTCAAGCATTCTTATGACCGTGCAGCCCTCATGCGACATGATCATCCAATTTCGTACCTTTTTCTCGGCCGGTGTTTTTGAGGGGTCCGAAGCTCCCGAGCCTCCAACCAGGGTGCAGCGGTGTCGACGGGTCGCATGCAGGCGCGGTTTTTGATTCGTCCCCCGACACCGTCAATCGAGGGATCCTCGATGGTCACCACCACTACGCCCCCAAGCAAGCTTTTTCTCCCTGGTCGCTTTGGACCAGTCTAGGCCTTGCGCTACCGGGCGCCAACACCCTTTTGGCGCGATGCCAGCAATGAGAGCAGCACTGGGGTAAGCACTGAGGACGAGCGCCCCCGCCTGCCACCACTCGGCGTCGCTGGAATGCAGCTGCAAGCAAACATACCGAGCGAGCTAACCAGGGTAACGTTAGAGCGCTCGCAGCACAATTTAGAGTAGGATGGCGACCAAGGTAGCTTACACAGTATGAGATTCGCTTGCTGACAGCCACAGGGAACAACGCCATCCTTTTCATCCCGTTTCAGCCCAATTTCGATTCCTTGCCTCTTTGTCTGTGAATCGTCCCGCGCGCCAGGTCCCACCTGCGGCGTCGTGTAAGCACCCTCGTCACCCCAGTGTGAGCTTCTTTCTTGTTTTATTGCTGTATTCCCCACCTACCCACCTTTGGCACTTCTCTGGGGTCTCGAGGAAAGCTCAAGACACCTTTGCGCCTCCGCCGTCATTTTCCTCGCCCGTTTCTTCCTTTCAACAGAATTTCCGTCCTCGAGCCATGAACAGGTAGCATGGGCGCTATAATCAAGTCTGCGCGCGTCCATCGCACGCACCGGGGACTGCTCACATGCCTCCTCGGCCTCACACTCCTGGGCCTCTTTTGCGCCCGCTCCCTCCTCTATGATATCTCGACATTGGCGTCGCTCCCTCTCGTATGGTGGAACCACTCGGAGCAGTTCCTCATCTCCAGCCAGGCCGATGGCTTCGACCTCACCTTCGCCAACTACAGCACCGAGCAAACGAGCGCTGCGCCCTTCAAGGACCGAGTGCCGCCGATTATCCACCACGTCGCCATGGGCGGAGCAGGCGCCGAGCATTTCATCGTGAAATGGCAGGAGGTCCGACAGAGCTGCATAAACATACACCCCGGCTGGGATGTGTATCTCTGGACCGACGAGCTGGCGGCCACCTTCGTCGCCGACCACTTCCCCGAGCTCCGCGAGATGTGGGAGAATTACCGATACCCGATCCAGAAGATCGATGCCCTGCGCTACATGATTTTGTACCACTATGGAGGTAGGTGCCTACATTTTCCGGTGCAGCTTCCGCTTGTCGTGCACGCAGCTGACCAACTCCCCCCCAAATGCAGGTGTCATTCTTGATATGGACCTACAATGCCGCCGTGCGCTCGGCCCGCTCCGGCGCTTCGATTTTGTGGCTCCGGCCGCGCACCCCACGGGCTTTTCGGTCGGCTTCATGATGGCGAGCGCGCGCAACGAATTTGTCGGCGCCATGGTGAAGAATCTCGAGAGATACAACAGGCATTGGCTCGGCCTGCCATACCCCACTGTGATGTTCAGCACGGGATGCCACTACGCATCGTAAGTTCGGCTCGGCCGTCCCGGCATTTGCGCGGCGCAGTGCAGGTCTTTTTTGGGGCCGCCGCCCCAGCAGCAATTTGTGTTTCCGTCCCCCGCTGACAATTGTTTCGCTACCAGAACAATCCATGCTTACCAACGCAACCGCACCGAGCTCAAAGTCCTCGCGGGGCCGCCGGGTAATTTCAACATGCACAGTCTCAATGGCCCGGTGTCAACGCCCATTTTCAACCACCTTGGGAGTTCGTCGTGGCATTCATACGATGCTGCGATGATTGTCTCGCTTGGCAAGTCGAAGTGGAAGGCGCCGGTGCTGCTTGCCGCTGGGTCGGCTGTTGTATTCGTTGTCATTCGCAGGACGAGGAGGAGACGGGGCGTGAGGATGTAGACATCACCTTTGGGTACAACACATCGGCTTTTTTCTGGGCTGTGTTCATCGCCACTCCGGTCTGGATTATTGCATCACGGGAGCGTGGGAAGCAGCTGCGTTGGCTTTTGTCTTGGTTTATTTCCCCGGCAGGTTAGGTGGTCTTTTGGTGTGGGGAGGATGGCGTTCTTCATGACGACGATGCAAACGGCCGCTAGATCAACTCGTAAGAAGGGGGTTCCTTCCCGCAAGAGCTAGCTACTTGCTTATTAATATTAATGCCATGCCGGATTGCGGTCTGGCGGGTTTGAGATGCATTGGTTCAGGATTCAGAGACTTGTGTTGGCCTGGGAGGGCTTGATGTCAATATCGAAGTGCAAGCCACTTCATCGTTGATGAACCTTGTGTGGGTTCTGGGATACGTCAGGGAACTTCGTGACGAGGAGGCGCTAAGGTTTGGACACACCTCACGGCTTGGTCATGAGACATGATCCCGTGCACTGATATGGAGTTGATCTCCAACGGATCCGACGACCGAGTAGCTACAATGCAGGGTCAGAGACGCCATTCAAGAAGTTTGTTGATGTCCGATACGGCCGGGGTCATGCGGAGTTTACCAGGCCGTGGAGATACTCCGTCTGAAAGTGGACCATAGGGACCATGTTAGTCGTTGGGTACTTCACAGTGCATTTACTTACAATCGCAGTGGAGCAACTGTCGGGAATCATAGTGGGTAGATATGTTTGTTATTGTTTGGTGCTCAACTCTGCATGGTCACCTTCGGGGAGCCTGAGGACGTGGCACCGCCAACTCACCTTTTTGCTCAGGACAAGACAGCTCACAAGCACCAGGCCTATGGTATCACTGTACAGTCAGGGGGTCCTCCGATGGGTTAAGATCGAAAGTTAGTTAGTCTGTCACTGTCACTGTCAGTCAGCTTGGCTGCCACCGAGCTTAGAACTCAGACTCAGACTCAGCAGCCGCAGACTGCGAAGGCGGAGCCGTAGACTGAGCTGCCCCAGCCTGAAACCCCCTCCGCTCAATCCTAGCCGCCTCGACCCTAGCCGCTTTCTTCTCCGCCATCCGCTGCAAAAACCTAGCCGCCGTCCGCTGATCCTCCGCCTCCTGGAACGCTTGGCACTCCTCGCAAAGCCCGTCGTCTCCGATGGTCTTGGTGAAGGTGTACTGGAGAATGTCAACGGGTTCGCCGCACCTGCCACAGTTGCAGTAGCTCCAGTGACGGGTGGGAGGGGGTTGGGCGGGTGGGTCTGGCTTCTTTGATGGGGAAGTGTTAGTGGAGGAGACTAGCTCCATAGACTTGTTGGTTTCTTCCAGGGTCTTGTCGAAGCTTTTGGAAAGGGGGCTGCTGCTTGGGTAGCCTTCGGTGTCGTAGACGGGGAGATCGACGAACTCGAAGGTTGAGGGGTCGATGGCTCTGTGGGGCCCGGGAGTCTGTTGCAGACCCACGGGGCCCGGGTTGAGCTGTATCGGTTGAAGGGGGATGTCCTGCGTCATGCTGGTGTCTGCAGCCACGTCCGTGTTGGCGGTGTTGTTTTGCCAAAGCATGGGATCGTCATTATCTGGGGATGACAGCATGTGAGCAGGGCCGATGTACATGTAGAACTCCGCCTCCGAGTCACCGTGGGTATTCATCTTGTCTGATTTATATTTGACGGGGGTGAATGGTTTCACTTCGCGAATAGTTACTTACTATAACAGTCAGACTGGTATGCCTCGCAAAAATGGAAGTGGTGTCAATGTGATGCCTCATAATCCGGATAGTGACGGAGATAGTCTGAGTAGTGGTGAAGCTGTCAAGGCGTCCATGGTGGTTATATGTTTGTTTCTGACTTGCAAAGAATACACATCACTCGATGCGCTTCTGTGAATAATTGAATTGTCCGCATTGTTGACGTGAAGTCCTTGAACAAAGGAATTCTATTGCGCCCAGATGATTATGTGATATGTCTTCTTGTGTGAATGTTGATGAACAAAGAGACTGGATGCCACTGCCGCATTCTCTTCTCATAACTGGAAGGTTACCTATCCGGCAGGCCAGGTGTTTGGGCAATTCACTGATGTGACGCGTGAGGCAGTCTTGGGTTTGGACCAGATGTAGTGTTCAATCTCGAGTTATCATTGCTCAAGATAACGAGGTCCAATCCAAGTGGATCTCACACTGACTGAAGTCGTACTCGTAAAAATATGATCCGGACTCCGGCACTGATACTACTAACACTTGAAACGCTACCCCACAACAACCGTTTACTCGGTCGCTTCAACCCCATATCTTGGCTCTCGCTACAACGTCCGGGTCCCCTTTGGAAGGTGGCAGCGAAATTGCCTAAACAGCACAAGCGACTTTACAACCCGATTTCCACGAATTACCACCCGCTCATATTAATATCACGGATATAACGCCGCGAATTCGGCCACTTGGCTCCGCATTAGCGATGGAATAAAAACACCGGGCTCATCCCCGACTCTTCCCACGATCTACCACTCTCATCGCAGCCAACCTATACCACTCCCCATATCACTACGTCACCCACCGTCCCGATGCGTCTCTCCCTCCTCGCCCTCGCGGCGACCTATTACGCCTCCCTCGTCTCCGCCGGCGTCTCCTTCACCCTCCGGCGCGCCCAAAACCCCTCGACCGACCAACAAGACGCCTACACGCGCATCGAAAAGGCCGTCTCGCTCGCGACAGCGCGGTACAACCGCATCGCCAAGCGCGCCAACAAGTCCCTCACCATCGAGTACGTCCCGGGCGTGCAGACGGCAGATGGGAATTTCAACGGCAACATCCGATTCGGGTCGAACCGGTCGTACATGAATGAGCGCACGGCGCTGCATGAGATTGCGCATACGTTGGGGGTCGGGCAGACGAGGGCGTTTGATGACCGGTGCAAGGCGGATAATTGGCCGTCGGCGACGAAGCTGTTGAAGAGTTGGGATGGCCAGAGCGCGAAGATTAATTGTGGAGGGGGGCATTTCTGGCCATATGGCTTGAATTATGATACGGAGTGGAGCGAGTCGAATGCGGAGAGGCATTGCCAGTTGGTGGATGCCATGTTGGCGGATGGGCTTGCTGGTTAGGGTAGTGGGAGGTAGGATGGGGATAATTGGGTTGTGGTGATGATTCATTCTGTCTCTGTTGGTGTTGATCATGCATCTGGGTTTTTGAGCACGAATGTGCCCCTATTCCCATCTCACCAATTGAATTCAGGGGTCAACACCTCTCAGGCCACAGAACCAATAATGCAACACAACACAACAACCCACACTCTTCTAATGACACGAAATAATAGCAGATCACCAGACCATCCCAAACAAAAGAAAACGCACCCCGGCAACGAACCCGACCATCCATCATCCATACCCCGCAATGCGGGAGCAACCTTTCCGCTGCCCAAGGGGTCCCCGCGATTCGTATCCTGCAAGACCGTTTCTGCCAAGCCGCTTGGTGGTGGTATCGCGCCGTGACAGAGGACCAATGGTGTCTTCAACCGGTGCAATCAATTACAACCTTACCATCCCTAAGTGCCATGATGTGCATTCCACGGCCACCGGTTTGTCTGAGGCTGTTTTATAATTAGGGTAGCGGCTGATGGGCTGAGGAGACAGTAGCCGAGGGAATTTTAATTCTATTGTACTTAAGCATGGGCGGAAAGCTTCCAACCTGTGTCCCCTTTTGTTCTTGGCCCCTTTTTGTGTTTTGTGCGATTCCGGGTTGTTATCCACCTGTTGCAATTAACATTAAACATCTGCACTCCATAATAATGCGGGAACTAGCAAGCATTGCCCTGTTCGTCAGGTCTGTTCCCCATAACCCAGCAATAGTTGTCAGTACCTGGACACCACTAAGCCCTGAACAGTGGCGCGTTCGCCAATCGCAATCGCCCCGGCCACGATGAGCCCTCGTGCTACAACCCCCCACCGCCGCCAAAAACAACCTTAACCACCATCACCACGGGCCTTCCCGCGTCCTGCTCGACTCAGCCAACGCAGACCTTCTACTCAACAAGTGGATGCGACTTGAAGTGCTCCACCGACTTTTGCATCTTCGACGGTGCGTTCATCTCCCCTCCAAGATCCCCGATCATTGACCACTGACGATTTCTGGTTTCTTTGATTTTAGCCGCCGTCACCATCCCCTGCGGTTGCACCAGCGTCGCCATCAAGCCAACCACCATCACGATCTGCCCAACGAAAACGCCGTGCTACCAGTGCTATACGGGATGGGGCACCTTTTTCGTTACGCAGACGTGCAGCTCCACGAAGCCGGCATTGGCGGCTCCGACGCCGACTTCTTGAGGGGATGTAAGTGCAGGCTGACAGGTGGTGAGACGGTGAGATGGGTGTCTGGTGAGGATGATATGATGTGAGCGAGTGCCAGGTTGTGGATAAATCAGGGGCTGCGTGCGCGTCGAGAGTCTTTACCTACCTAGGAGCTTAGGAGAAGGGTTTGTTAATTATTTGATATTGAACTCAAGGTCCTTCGGGTAAGCCATGTCCCTATTAATCGTGATTTGGGCGTGACGGTCTTGAGGACGCGTCCACGTGCTGGGCTTTCTTTTTGTCGGACCCAAGATCTTAGCTTGACCGCGCATGCAATTCAAATTGAACGTCGAAACAGGAAGATTTCCTAGATTGTTTGGAGTTTCTCCCATCCGCTTTTAGATATATGTGGTGGCATATAGGCCGTCGCCGTCGGCGTTTGGGGTCGTCCGGGGGGGGGGCGGCACAAGTCGTTAGTCCAGACTTCGTCTTCCTGCCCAGCAAAACTATAACAACATTTCGGGAGGCAAGTGCTGTGATTGGCCTGAGACATCAACCCCTGGTTCTGTCGTACGCTGAAACTTTGCAGTGGATTCGTCCGGTCGTATGCCATCAAGCACTTGCATTGTGGTCCGAGGGCGCCGTGGGGCTCGGGTCTCATCGTACTGCGGCGCGCAGGACGGGCGCTAGGCATTTTCATGACTGACCGACATGCCCGTGAATCTAATACAGATATGTGCTTTGCAAAGCTTTGCAACTGGATTCGTGACGGAGTGATATTCGGTATAAGAGGAAAGATAGCCGTCCCATATTGAAGAACAGCAATCATTTCCACCTTGAATTGTAGTGACCACAGCTTCTATCATGCATAAATTGTTACTTATACTTCTAACTCTTCCTGGCCTGGCCTCTGCTCAGCCCCGGGGCCACGGTCTCCATAACTCGACCAGCAGTTGCACAACCACGGGCAGGGTATGTCCACCTACACCCCAAACCACATCAAGTCCGATCCAACACAAGCTAAACTCCGCACAGGGAAGACCTCACAGATAAGGAACGATCAAGCTACATCCGCGCAACAGTCTGTCTGACAGAACGCCCCCCAAAACATGGCATCCCCGGTGCTCGCACTCTCTGGGACGAATTGCACTACGTCCACATCTACTAGTCGGCATACATTCACTTCGTCGGCGGCTTCCTTCCAGGCATCGATACTATCTCGCAATGTACCAGTCCTTGATAAGAAACGAGTGCGGATACCACGGGGCGATGCCGTACGTCACCCCTTTTCGCACCCTAACCCTGAGCCCCTGAGCCCCTTTTCTCCCATCTTCTTTCCTTTTCTGACCCCACTCCTCTATAGATACTGGGGCCAATCCAACGATGTTCCCAACCTACGAGCCTCAGCTTTCTTCGATCCCAAAACTTGCTTCGGTGGTGACGGCGCCGGCCCTAATCTCTGCGTGGCCGACGGTCCCTTGACCAAATGCGGCTGCACTTCAACGAGGACGTGACCATCGCGACAAACACTTCCGGGTACTGCCTCTCGCGGAACATGAGCGAGTGCCTCTTTGCAAATACAGTGAAGCAAAACGTCGAGGCTTGTCTTAAGGCAGCCACCTACGAAGGAATGTGGCGATGTCTCGAGGCCAAGCCGCATATTGCAGGCCACTAGGAGATCGGCGGCGTGGTAAGCTTGCTTGTCACCTACCTTCCTCCCATTCCCACTCCTTGCTACCACCTCATCTCACCTCCCCCAGCACTAACAACTAGCCCTACTAACAACCCCCTTTTCCCAGATGTCAAACACCCTCCTCTCCCCCAGCGAGCCCCTCTTCTTTCTGCACCACACCTGGCTCGACAAAATCTGGTGGCAATGGCAATCCCAACAGCCAAACACACGCCTCACCGAAATAGGGGGACTCAACCTCCCCAGCGGCGGACCACCCTCACCCTCAGGCAACGGAACAGCTACCGCAGTAGCACTGACCTCCCCCAACGGGAACGGGGCGTGTCTCCCCCCGCTGGGAGGCGGTTCTGGTGCTGCAATTGGGCATGGGGCGGGGAAGGCGTTGAACAAAGCGATCACGGACTATTTTGGCGATGGGAGCGGGGAGGTCACGACATTGGGACATGTGTTGTGGTCGGCAGGGATATTGCCGAATGCGACGGTGGGTGAGGTGATGGATTTGGGAGGGGGGGTTGTTTGTGCGGAGTATGGGAGGTGATTTGGGGGTTGTTTTACATAGGTGGGCTTATTGTTGGGTTGGGGTGGGGTGCTGGAATTTCAGGAGCAGGTCATGTTGAAGTTTTTATGGATTTATTGTGTGGGCTGGTTGATGTACTCGATCTTGAAATGTAATGGAATTAGTCCCCGATGGTCATTCTACTGGGAGTAGGTAAGTAAGGCGCCACCGATAATGGTATCTCAGTCTCTGGGGTGTAAGTGAAGGAGACCCCGGCTTTAGGGGCCCAGATCAGAGCGGAGTGCTCGAATTGACTCTGACACTAGTTCAACCGAGAACAGGGTCTCATCGTCTAATTCTTCCCACCTACGAGTAGGGCGGGCGAAGCGGATTGACTCTGACACCAACTCAGGCGAAAACAGAGTCTCATCGTCTAGTTCTTCCCACCTACGATCAGGGCGAGCAGAACAAGCTGACTCAGACGACAGTTCGGACACAAAGAGAGTCTCATGGTCGAGCTCTTCCCACTCAACACCACTATGGCTCGTAGTAGTAGATTGGGAGTCGGAGTCAGCTGCGGAGTCGGTTGTATTCGCAACAGCAGAAGCAGCTTGCTTCATAGGCCGCTTTCGCTTCCATCCATGTCGCTGCTTGTACTTATGAGCATCTATCCGGTTGCGTTCAAGGCACCGATCGCAAAGAACGCCAACTTCTACTAAACGCACTTGGAAGCATTTGTGGCAAAATCCTGCCAACGTAAGACGGGCTCGTCGTTGTTCCCCGGATTCCCCTGGTCTCGGATAGTGCCAAACACACTTGTTGTGATTTTCAAAGCTGGTCTCTTGACAACGCTGATTAGTGCATGTTCCGGAGTTCCACTTTGGAGATGCCGCCCTCTTCCGAGCCCTGGGAAAGTGCCTTCCCTCTTTAATAGCTCTTCTCCTGTTCCGTCCTCTGAGCAAACAGCCGCTGCAGGTTTTATACCCTAGTCTTTCGGGTTTTCGACCGCATTGACAGAGTCCTACCGCACTCAAGGCCTGCCGCTGTCGGAGGTGGCTTTCCCTCTGGCGTTCCAGGCACGAAAGACATTGAGAACGATCAGGTGCCCTCGGGTTGGGACAGGTGCGGCACCGCCACGGCTCGCGTTCTGCACTAAAATCTGCAAACCAACATGCATTGCAAAGATCATTGCCGAAGCGACTGGATTTGACCCTCACTGGCCTCTTCTTGCATCTTGAGCAAATCCGCCCATTTACAGTCGAGGTTTCCATGTTTCTTTTTAGGTATCTAGACCCCACCAGAACACTCAAAATGTCTCAACAAAGATCAAGTTTAGCTATCTTGGAGGAGGTAGTTAGGCTATTTGTCCGGTTGTAGACGTTCAGACAGGTCTGGACTTTGTAGTATTGAAATCAGCAAGGCATGTTTTTCCTGCTTTTTATACCTGCAAGCAAGTAAGTCAAGGAAGGACCGAGAGATGTTGTTTCCTCACAATTGTATTATTGTAAAATTTAATCTTCTTTGTTTATAGCTTTATGGGGATGTGGCTCGACCCCGGAGGTGTGGCTTTGAAAGATAAACATTGTTGCTTTACCCTAAAGTTGCCCTCACCAACCCCCAGTCACCCACGCCCCCCTCACCACCTTGCTCAGGCGCTGCTCAGGCGCTACTCAGGACGTAATCAGGGAAACCACCAAAAGTAGTTTAGCCGAAGTAGGCAGTGCTCTGTAACTCAGCGGAGTTCTGGAAATTCAAATGGCAACTTTTCGCGAGGGACCAGTTTTGGGCCACCTAACCCTATTATCGGCTCACCAAGCAAATGTACTTGCCAAGCACAAGGCTATTGTTCCCTTCCCCAGAGCAGCTAAAGCACCTGTGAAGCGAGGCTATGGCTTTGTGTATAGGATTATCCAATTCAGGTGTTATAACTTTTTTAATATTCTTTTCTTATTCCACTACGACTGGTGGCGGGCTGCAAAACCATCCACGAGGTCTCAGCAGAATACCCATCAGCGACTTGAACCTCAGGCTGCGGAAAGGCACTTTGGGCCTCCATCTCTGCATCCCGAGCCGAGCCCACACGCGAATTGGTTTCTCGGGATGGTTGCCCGGCCCCACAAACAAGAGGTCCCCAATGGCATGGATGGTATGGGTCAGGAACTTTTGAGGGCCTGGCTCCCGCACCTTTGGCGGGACTAGTGCTGTGAATATGTGGCTAGCCCCCTCGAGCTGTGATTGCGATTCCAGAGTGAAACCCCGGGTTCACATTTAAATCCCTTGCCATCCTGGTCGAGATCGGGGGGGACGACCTCTAGCGAGAGAAGATGAGAATAGGTTCCCAGCCCCTAGGGATGGGGGGATGTGTAGGATCATCTGGTTCACCACACGATAATAGTTGCTAGAGACGGCCGACTCAGTCCCATTTTAGGGTTCTTTAACCTCCCACCTCCGTGTGCATCTCGGGATGGCGCGACGGTGTACTTGCATTGGAGAGGTCCGGCGTTCACGATTCCGCGTGCGGCGACGTGTGAGTTGCAGCTGATGGTCTGGGGCTGTGGTCAGCCTGTTGTGCGTGGACTTGAGGAGTGCGGTCTTGATGGGCCTGAGGAGGTGAGGGGGGGTGAGTCTGACGAGGGGAAGTCTGAAGGGCGGGCAGTCCTTTCCCTCGACGCGGACGGGGGTTACGTATTGCCTCGTTCCAGTCACTTCCCCAACTCCGCCGCGCGACGCACCCTGCGCTGTCTGGCGACGGGTTGTACTTCTGCTGCTAGGCGGACTGTGCGTCCACAAAAGGTGCCACGGAAGATCTATCTTCTCATCTTCTCGTCGCCAAGTTTCCATCATTGAACATCACGAATTGGTATCACCAATCGGAATCATCGATCCCCAATCCATCCTCTACTCGTCTGTGTATGGTGTCTCAGTGTCGTCTCCCCAGTACCGCCTTGCCGGTGTTGCCCCCTTGGTGCTGTCTCAGCCTAGGATGGCTTCGATCGTCTGGCGCACATCGCTCAATTTAACTATATCGTCGCTCCGCCCCAACTTCAGAACCGCAACACCAGTCTCGCCGAGTAGGCCGCCACCTGCTTTATCACTTAGCATACTCTCCTCATATTCCCGAATGGTGTACGACTTTATTGCTTCTTACACGGCGCGCCTATTCTCACCTCCTCTTGCTTCGGTGGCTCGCTTGGTCTCGGTCAATCATGGGCTCGGGCACTTGCAATCATGCTTGGTACATCCTCGCCATCCTTTTTGTGCGTGCATCCTCCAGCTTCATACTCCTGTCTTTTGATTGGGCTGTGATATTCATCGCTCGGTTTGTTGGTAGGCGGGTGAAAGGAAACTGAGAGATGGGGGAGCTGCCGTGGCAGGCTGGGCTTTGATGCGGGGGGCGACGGCCCGACCTGAGACGACCAATCCGTCAGCCAACCTCCGTAGAAATGAGAAAGCGTTCTATCAAAATGAAGGTAAAAAGGGTAGGCCCAAGAGAAAGTTTTGAAAAGGGAGCCTTTGTGGGGCGGCCAGAGGGGAGTAAAAGGGAAAAAAAAAAAATTCATTCACAATGCCATCTCTCCATCTTCAGAGCGTACCAATAAATGTGAGCCCTGCTATTTTTGGACCCCACTTTTTTAAAGCTAGCCTTTGCTTTCTTTTTGCGCTCCTCTTCGTTGCTACAACCTAAATCCCAAAGTTGCTTTGGGCTAGTGCCTCCACTCACTACGTTTCTAATCTGCACACGAGGGAAGGAGACCCTTCGAATTGGTACACGAGCTTTCATCATGGTGAGTCTTGTTATTGGGCCTTTTGATTTCTTTATCCCGTTTTTCGCATGTAACAAGGCGCAAAGGTCAAAGCTGACAAGTATAGATTCCTCCAACAGATGCTCAGCTTCTGCCCCAGCGCCTAGATAAAATCGTGGCAACCCTCCACTCTCGCCTCGGATCCGACTTTGAGGCCCAGGACTACCACTTCCTCGTGGACCCCATCGATCACCATCACATCACCCGTGACAAATACATTACCCGCGACGATTTCCCACAGCTCACTTCTCTCCGAGAAGCTTTTCCTCACTGCAACATCATCGTCGTAAGTCCACACGCACGCCCATATTCAAACATAGAGGGTTAAAGGGATGTAGCTAATATTGGGAGGATTAGCACTTTAACCCCACTACGGGCGAAATGTCTGTCTCTACCATGACTGAGGCACTCTACTTTGAGCTTCGGTACTTGCTCCTTGGCAAAACACGCGCCGCTATTACCGCCCACCCTCAGATGCAAACCTTCGTCGCGCCGCACCTAGGCAAAGGTACTCTCACATCCGAGGTACCCCAATGTCTGATGGCCGTCTATCAATCCGACTGTGATGGTACCAATACACCTCTTCTCGTCATCAACTTCAGCACCTTCGCCGGAAAGCGAAACAAGAAGGGACCCTCTAAGAGCACTCCCGCCCACGTCATGACACGTTATCCCGGCCTCCAGACCATGATCCATCTGGATTTCGGTGGCCTGGCCACGAGAAAGCCTGTCGATGGAGAGCATCACGAGCAACGCATACAGCGCATCGCTAACCTTTCCTCGGTTCTCACCTGGACGCGTGACGAGTTCGGTAACATAGTAAGCACTTGCGAGAACCTTAACAAGGCAGACGGCGAGCTCCGCCTACATCTTCCCGGCGGTGGCAATCACGGTGGAAGCAGCGAAATTTTCGGTCAAAGTCTCGAGGTTGTTGTTAAGTTTAGCGAGATCCTGGATACGATGCGTACGGCAGGCCGATATGCACCTCTTGGTGGTAGCGTCCCCCCGATAATGGCTCTACCCTGCAGTCCTCTATGGTCCCCTTTCCGTCCTTCCCTTACCATGGTTTCACCACCGCCACGCGCATGAGCATCGGAGCCCACGTTGCTCGACTGCTTAGCCCCGGTAACAACACCACCGCTACCGCCATAACCGCTACTACTACTACAACTACTGCTACCAGCACTGCTGTGTTTGGTGGTCGTCGGGGTGTTGATGTGTTTCGCCCCCGCCTACATGTGGCCAACCGGACGACGATGGCTGTAGTCGCCCCATGGAAGCGGATGTTGGCACGGCTTCCTCGCAAGTGGTAGACCAGGCTCCCATCGTCCTGGTCTTTTGGCTCCCATTGTTATCCGTATGTTTGCTCGTTTCTCTTACCGTCATCCATCTAACAGGAAAACAGAGCTTGCTTTGGCGTTGGACAGGCAGAAAGGTTGGCATTGGGGAGGGGCATGAGCATTGCGTGTAGCGCATCCAGTTTGGCATTTGGCGTTTGGCGTTTCAGGAAGGCAGATGAGGGTAGGCTAGCATTTGGCTTGAGCTAGACGGTATTTCTGCCTAAGCAGACAAAATTGACTTGACCTGCCTGGAAGCCATTTTCCCGCGTGCCTTGTCTAATAGTAACTGCGCGACGGACCCCAGACTTTGCGGGTAGTACAATATGCCACCTTGCGGTCGTTTTGCGCAGGGCACGGGCCACCCATTAACAATTAGTTAGTCCGTTTTGTGTGCAGCCCTGCCAAAATTGTTTCACCACCCTAAAATCGACGCCATCCATTCTCATTGTCGCGTGACTCTTCTTCACGTTTGATCAGTCCAAATCAGCACCGGCTCAGCAATGGTTGACTCAATCACCAACGGCCTCGCTTCGGCAAAGAATGAGAACATTCTGACCTTGTCCAATATCAACCTCGACTTCTCCATCATCAAGTTTGTTCCGCCTCCAGAGTACAACGGGCTCGGTCTGGCGCTGTCGCTGTGACGGAAGAAAGAGGCCGAGGATGGCAGCACGCACGCGGTTGCACGGAAGCTGGCGCTTCTCCTGTGCTACGACTTGCCCGACGTCCCTAATCTGATCAAGGCGTACGGAAAAAGGGCTTCTGAAATCGCCGAGAACCCAGCGGTCAATCCCCGGGGGACTCCCCTAAACGGCGCTTTTCGAGACCACGTGGGGTTGGACGCGAGGTCGCTATGGGCATCCGCAACTTCGGGCAAGAACACGGTGGCCCTCCACCTCCTTTCTTGCATGCTGTCGCGGATATGGAAGTCCAAAGCCGTTTTGGTATGGGTCGAGCTGGTGGAACAGCGCAAGAATACGCTGAGATCTAGTTTGAACTGTGATATTGTCAGCGTGGAGAATATTACAGCCTCTGCTGTTCAGATAAGCCGTGACCAACTCGCCGATTGGGATGCTAGTGCCAGGTAAGAGAAAGCGAAGCATTCTCTTTGATGTTGCGTCCTCTGACAAAGCTTTGCTAGGGCGTGGCTGGAGTCCGCAGACGCCGCCTTTCTGAAGAAGCAGAAACAGCTCATGTTGATTGTCGACAATTGCAACATTGGGGTAACGCCAAACCAAGACATTTTGCGTGCCGTCACTGACGCCTAGAAGACCGCCCTAAGCAGTTCTTCTGTGTTGAGCCCTACTAATACTGCCACTTCTTGCATAACTACGTTTGTGATAGGCTGCTCGAGCCACGCAGTTCGAACACGCTTTGTACACTTTGCTGGACTTTTTTCGCATCCAACTCGGTTCCATGTCTTTTCTGCATCGGCTACATTTACCCATGCTTTCCCGTGACGCTCGCCAGAGTCCACTACTCTATCTAGCGGCTGTGACGCACACACCACACACTTTGAGCCCAGGTGAACTTGGGTTATTGCAGTGAGTGCACTCGCCACGCTCCCGTTTGTCTCGTATGAGTTCTTTGCAGTAGCAAGCTTCACAGTAAGTTTTACCTCTGTAGGTGGCAGGGCGCTCTTTGCAAAGATTACAAAGGGTTTGGTCTGCAGAGCTGAGATTTGTGGCCTGGTCTTCCAAGTTGACAGAGGATGATGAAGATCCGATTCAGGCAGGTAAGAGAAGCAATATCTCGCAGATTGCAAATGTTTAGTGGAAGAATAGAAATAACCTGATGCTGCAGATAATTTCGTGTCTTATATTCCATTTTTGAAGATCATAATGTCCTTCCTACCCAAATGTATGGTCACAGTGCCATTCTCCTCACATGCATGTAAGAGGCCCGCAAATGTTGTTCAAGTGCATTGCCTTTAGTTGACTGTGCTCGGAAGATTGAGAACAGCACAAATAGCGAGCACAACTAACCTCGGGGTACTTGGGCTTCTCTCATCGTACAGTGGCTAACTAGGGCAGTCTGTGCAATCCCTTTGTTCATCTCCTGTCACTTTTCAATCTAAATGTTATTTGTTGTACTTCGTTCAGATATCTGATGGCTGTAGCCAAGAGATTCATCCATCTCAGGCTAGTTGCACAGGCTCTACATCTTCTTGTGTTTCAGTAGAATTTTCCTCGCCCAGCTCACTCAGGGGGGCAGTAGCCCCTCACTTTTAGCGTCACATGGTAACAATTGGCAATGCAATAATATTGGGTTTACTTGATTTTTATTTGGGGTTCGTGGTGGATACTTCGCTGATATCTGTCTGCAGTAAAAACACCCACTCACGAGTCATTACGTCTCAACTCGGTGGGTTCTTAGGGGGGACTTACGGGAGTCTGCCACCTAATACATTTCTGTGACATCATCTTCCTCAGCCAAGGGTCTTTTAGTCTCACCCCTGCACTCCAAACACGTCATACGGTCAGGAGTAGGTGGCCGTTTTGCGCAAACGCGACACATGTCTTCGTTCATGGTGATCTTGAAGCCACCAATATTGTACTTCTTCACCGGGGCTTTCCGATAGCTGGCGGTTCTGCGAACCCTCTTGCGATTTCGGCAATGAGTGCAGGTCACACATCCATCCGTGGTTGGCCGAATTCCGCAGTCATGACAAAATTTCTTCTGATCTAGTTCCTGATTTCTGCGCTGTTGCATTGTTGTGCTCTTGAGGTTTTGATTCCAATGATTCCAGCATGTGGCTCCGCCCTCTCGCCTTGGCCTCTGGCAGCCCTTTCGACTGCACTTGTCACGCCCCTGGGGAAGCTGCATGCTGCGGTTCACCCCAGCGCTAGAACTCTTTCTCGACTTCGGGTTCATCTTGACCTGTTATATTTTTGTAGACCTGAGGTAGCTATCAAATTCTTGCTATTTCCTGCTAGGAAGATGTGGATTGTAAGTGACTGCATTTCTGGAATAGCGTGGAAGTTATGCCTTTTTAATATGCCAGTATTCCATATTCATGTTCAGAGTAGACATAACCTGTCCACCGAATAACCGCGTTGTATCCTAGTAAGCCATTGTGTTTTGTCTCAAAGTCGACTACCAGTGCCACCAGAGATGTTGGTTCTGTCACAGTGGTCGGCAACCAATCAAGATATCTAATTTCTATTTACAGCTCATGCCTGTGGACTGGTCTCTGGGTCTTTATCACGTACAGACTGTAGGCAGGTAATCTGTTTAGTTTGAATGGGACTTTGGCATCGGAAGTTGTCAAAAAGTACTTAGTGTGGAAGTTTACAGCAACATATTCTATTGTTTAAGGTTAGCGCGCCTACAGGTATGGTAAAACTGTACGACATCTAGTCACCATTGCTTCTACATGTGCGAACCTACCCACTTACCTGAGTTTCAAGGTTGGGGGTACGCTTGCCCTTGAATTTGGCTCTATATGTGCGAACACGTCGTCGGGCTTTGGCAAGGCAACCACCGCAATCGACACGGCCTGGGTAAGGCTCTTCTTTGCCGCATCTGGTACAGGTGTCGGAGGCTTTTCGTCGACCCCTCTTCCTTTTCGCCGCGCTTTCCCTCGCTCTGGAACACTTACGACGCTCTACTTTGCCTTTGCGTCTGTGTCTGCGCCTGCAAGCGACACAAATGTTAGTTTCGTTTTTATAGTACGTATAGTAGCACTTATTACACCACTTCGAGTACTTCGAGTAGCGAGACGGTATCGGTCTCCCACAAATGCAGGACCTTTCCTCTACTCCGGGCTTAGGGCTCGGAGACGCGGAAAGAAACCTTGAAAGGTGTCAGAATCTAGCACTCATGGCCAATTGTGGTGATTGTTGTGTATTGTTGTTCTGTGGAAGAGAATCTCTGGCCTGCAGGGTCCCCTATTGCCAAGCCGGCTACATCCGCGAATGGCTCCAATTGCTTATATAAGCTGACAAAAGGCTCACATCACAGGCCTCGCATTACATCACGCCTTCATCTACGTCCGTCTTGTTGCACCATTGATACTTGTCTCTGGCAACTTCGTTGGAGTACTGGTACTTCATTGTGGAAGCTGTGAAAGTGAGAGATAGATGGACGTGAGGAACGTAATTAACCGGTAATTACGCTGTGAGGAGGTAATTTCAGCACTTGCTGGTGTTTGGAGTCCCTGATTGTGAGACAAGACATCGCGCTGCTGGGTTATATATCCGCTTTTCGAGGGTGCACTCAATTTGTGAGACAAAGACCCACAACAATATCTCGATCTTGTTCAAGGATAATTCCATTGTTGTGAGGTGATTGATCAAGCCTTTTGTCGTCGTGGCGATTGAGGTCCGCCACGTGCGGGTTAGGGTTGGCACTTCGGCGATAAAACTCTGCCCCTCGTGGAGCGGAATGGGGGCAAGCGAGAGGCGGGGCACGGAACGCCGCGGAACCTAGCTCACCCTCCGGCTCACATCTCACAAGCCGGCGCGACATTAAGAATACTAGTCCGAAGCCCGCGCCATCCCGCTTGCTCCAAACACATATTCGCCGCTAGAGCCCGACTCAAAAAGGGACTCCGCTCCGGGCTTGTCAGGGCAAGACCAAACGGACGACTACCTGCCACAACCCCTCCTTCTCACCCCTCCTTCTCAACCCCTCCGACTCTGAAATTTGGCCTCCGGATTGATCGTCGCTACCGTTCCGCCCGCAACCACCCGCTCTCTGATGGTCGCAGCGATGAATGCGAATGCGGGGACGCGACAGAGCGCACTGCCGCTGGAGTCGCTGCCGGCGGAAATCGTCACGTCGATCCTCGACTGCCTGATCCCGCAGCCGCCCGAGATTGGGGAGACGCGGCCGGTCGCGTACCACAAGCTCATGCCCGGCGAGCCGTGGTACGACTTCACACGCTGCCGGCGCGGGCTCTGGAGCCTGTGCCTGGTGTCGCGTCGGTTCGCGGCCGAAGCGCAGCCGCTGCTGTACCGCGTCATGGCGCTGCTGGACGAGGAGTCCATGTTCCTCTTCTTCCGCTCCCTCGCCGAGCGCCCCGACCGCGGGCGCTGGACCCGCTACCTCTCGGTGCACCTCACCCTCACCCGCGACTCCACCATCCGCGAGACCCGCCGCGCGGTCGGCCGCCTGCTGCGCACCTTCCGCCCCGCCACAAAGCCCCCGCAGCTCATGGCCTCCATCACCCAGGCCCTCGACGTCATGACCCTCAGCCTGCCCGCCCTCAGCACCAGCGCCGGCGACTTCGACGAGGTGCCGCAGGTCATCGTCGCCTTCATCCTCGTCTTCCTCACCAAGCTCGAGACCCTCATGCTGCAGATCCCCATCTGCGACGACCACCCCGAGTACACCTCGCTCTTCTTCAAGCTCGAGAACGCCCGCAAGCACTTCCTCACCATCGCCGAGGCCGACCCCGCCGCTAACGCCGAGCTCGTGCCCTTCGAGCGCATCGAGACCCTGCTCCTGCAGGGCGACCCGGAGCTGCTCTACCACTTCGAGAACGAGGAGTGCAACTGCGACATCCCCGAGGTCTGGGGCTCTCAGGCCCGCCGCTACTTCCCCATGTTCGCCTGCTTCCCGCGCCTGCACACCCTCGAGGTCTCCACCGACGATGGCG
>Ga0247770_1000963_pt1 | contig 25574 bp, 24 predicted proteins | sample UWRJL136409B6_FD_179943 | JGI IMG/M metagenome (GOLD analysis project Ga0247770, IMG submission 179943) | Plant litter microbial communities from Arlington Agricultural Research Station in Wisconsin, United States - UWRJ-L136-409B-6 | ecosystem: Environmental > Terrestrial > Plant litter >... | reverse complement strand
GGAGAACTGCACGAGGCTCGACGGGTGGTCTACAATGCCTCGGCGCCCCCCCTCCCCCCGCCCTCCCCCCGCAAGCGGTGGGAGGGAGCCGTATCTTGCTCGCGGCGAGCGACGGCGGCTCTCCTCCATCACTGCCACGACGAAGCCGACGCACGCGCGGTGGACGGCTGGCCGGACCCTCCCGCAGGGGTTTTTGGGGGAGGGACAGGCGCCCCCAGGCGCCAGGGAGGGGGCCCACCGCGGCCGGCGCATCACGCGAAAAGGCTCCCGCGCAACCCGCGCGGGAGCCCTTCCGCCCTCCATCCTCCGGCGATCGACCGTCCGCCGATCGCGATCCGTCCCGCGCGGCTACTCGCGCTCGACGATCATCACGAAGCCCATGGCCCCGGCGGCGCAGACGGAGATCATGCCGAACTGTCCGCCGCGGCGCTTGAGCTCGTTGAGCAGCGTCACCGTCACGCGTCCGCCCGTGGCTCCGAACGGGTGGCCGATGGCGATGGATCCGCCCATCACGTTGATCTTGTCCTCGTCGGGGATCCCGATGGCCTTGTCCCGCCCCAGCCGCTCCTTCGCGACCTTGTCCGAGTCGAACCACTGCAGGTTGCTGAGCACCTGCGAGGCGAAGGCCTCGTGGATCTCCAGCAGGTCGATGTCCTTCATGGTCAGCCCCGCCCGCTCGAACGCCACCGGCGCCGCGTACACCGGCCCCTGCAGCAGCTGGTCGGCGGGCGAGAGCGAGGCGTAGGCGTAACTGCGGATGTACCCCAGCGGCGTGTACCCCAGCGCCCTGGCCTTCTCCTCGCTCATCAGCAGCACCGCCGAGCCGCCGTCGGTGAGCGGCGAGGCGTTGCCGGCCGTCACCGTGCCGTACTTGCGGTCGAAGACGGGCTTGAGCTGCGACAGCTTCTCCAGCGAGCTGTCGGCGCGGATCCCGTTGTCGCTGGTGACCACCTTGTCGTACTTCGGCGGGATGTACGCCGGGGCGATCTCGGCGGTCAGCCGGCCGTCGGCGGTGGCGGCGGCGGCCAGCTGGTGCGAGCGGAGCGCCCAGCGGTCCTGCTCCTCGCGGGTGATCCCGTTCTGCTGCGCCATCTGCTCCGCCGACTCGCCCATGGTGAGCCCGGTGGTGGGCTCGGCGATTGCCGGGGTGACCGGCGCCAGGTTGCGCGGGCGGATGGTGGCGAACGCCTTCAGCCGCTCGCCCATGGAGCGCGCCTTGGAGGCCCGCACCAGCGCGTTCCGCATCTCCGGCGAGAAGAGGATGGGGATGTCGGTGAGGCTCTCGGCCCCGCCGGCGATCACCACGTCCGCCATTCCCAGCGCGATCTGCTCGGCGGCGGAGGTGATGGCCTGGTTGCTCGACGCGCAGGCGCGTCCCACGGTGAACGCCGGGACGCGCGGGGGGATGCCGGAGCCCAGCGTGACCTCGCGGGCGATGTTGGGCTCCTTCACCGACTGCACCACGGTGCCGAAGACCACGTGGTCGATCAGCTCCACGTCCAGCTCGGCGCGCGAGATCAGCTCGCGCACGGCCATCTTCCCCAGGTCGGTGGAGGTGAGGTCCTTGAAGTCGGTGCCCGACTTGGCGAAGGGGGTCCGGCACCCCTCGACGATCGCCACCCTGCGGCCGATGCGGTTCATCCGATCCTCTTTCTGACGCGGGTTCCGTACGTAAGCCGTGCAATCTTCCGGTGAACCCGGCTCAAATCAAGGGACGGCGCGCCGCGGGCCGTCCAGACCGATCTCCGACGGCTCCGGATCGTCGCCCGTCTTTCCGCAATCACTAGTCTCCCGTCTTCCGTGACATCGATTCGCGGTGACGTGCATCGATCGGGCGACGGCGCGATCTACCGCACGCCCCACTCCCAGAGGCCGAACCGCACCGTCTTCTCCGGGAGGTGCCCGGCGGCCTTGAGCGCCAGCGTGACCTGCCCGCGATGGTGGGACTCGTGGGAGATCAGGTAGCCCAGGAACGCCGCGGGGTGCGGCTTGAATCCCCTGATCTTCCCCGTCTCCAGCCCCCGCGCCAGCACCGCCTCCATCACCGCCGCCGATGCGTCGAGCGATGCGCGGAGACGATCGCGCCCCGGGGCGTCGTCCGCCAGCTTCTCCAGCCTCTCCAGCAGCTCCGGCGCGGCGCTCCCGATCCACATCAGCCGCACGTTGTGCAGGTGCGCGAACGTCTTCGCCACGCTCCGCCCCTTCGTGGGCCCCACGTCGCCCAGCGCCTCGTCCGCGACGGCGTCGAGGAGGTAGAGGTTGACGCGGTGATGGATGCGCCAGCTGTCGAGGAGCTGGTCGATCAGCGTCGGCTCGCTCACGGATCTCTCCCTCGCGATCAGGGCTGTGGGGCCGCGCGCGCCAGGCGGTCGATGTCCCGCGTCTCGAAGACGCCGCGCCCGGCCCTGGAGCGCGCGGCGGCCAGGATGGCGCGGCCGAGCAGCTCCGTGGTGGTCACCTGGCCGGGCGCCGCTCGCCGGAGCGCCGGGAGGAGCGGGCGCAGCGCGGCGTAGAGCGCGTTGTACCAGCCGGTGGCCGAGCGGATGCCGTGGAGCGGAACGATGACGCCCGGCCGGAACATGTACGCGCCGGCGAAAGGGAGCGCGAGGAGCGCGTTCTCCGTGCGGCCCTTCACCCGCGCCCACATCATCCGCCCGCCCGCGTCCGTCCCCGCGCCCGACACGTAGACGAACGCCATCCGCGGGTTCGCGCGGGCGAGCGCCTCCGCCACGCCCAGCGTGAGGCCGTACGTCAGCCGCGTGTACTCCTCCTCCGACAGCCCCACGGCGGAGACGCCCAGGCAGAAGAAGCATGCGTCGATCGCCGGAAGCTCCGCCTCGACGCCCGACAGGTCGGCGACGTCCGGCTGCACGACCTCCCGCAGCTTCCCGTGATTCTGCCCCGTAGGGCGGCGGACGAGGGCGGTGACGCGCGTGACGGCGGGATCGAGGAGGCACTCGCGCAGCACGCCCCGCCCCACCATCCCCGTGGCGCCGAAGAGGAGGACGTTCACGCGGCCACCGGATTGCCGACGGCGAGGTGGGGGGAGTCGGCGGTCTGCTGGCGCATGGCTCGTGATCGTTCGCGGGGGATCGGGGGGACGCCGGGCCTCACCGCACGCCCCATTCCAAGCGTCCGCCCGAGGTCGGCGTCGCGATACCCGAGCCCTCGCGCCCGCGAGAGCGCCATGGGCCGATCGCCGCCCAATACCGGCACTCCTGACACTTTCGCTTTTCGCTCCGAAAAGATCTTACACACGCCAGACGACACCTATCCGCGACAATCGGACAGTTCGCGCACCTATTCAGCCACCGGCCAAACACGTTCACTTCGTCCAATTGCCAGGACAAAGTGCGCGGATTATCGTGTGTTTTTCGCCGCGAAACGGTGGCGACGAAACACCCGCTCCGGAGAGCGCTCCGATGGCCGACTCACCCAACGAAAACAGCCCCCGCTTCCCCCGCCGCTGGGTGGTCCCCCCCGGCCTCCCCAGCGCCGAAGAGCCCTTCGAGGGATGGTACGTGATCGACGAGCTGCGGACCCCCCTGGGGCTCCTCTTCTGGCAGACGCTCCGCGACGTGGAGATGTGGACCCTGGTGGCTCCGGAGCACCGGGCGCGGCTCTTCAGCGCCGGGAGCCACGGGCGCCGGCGGGAGCGCATCGCGGCGCTGGAGCTGGCGCCGGCGCTGCGGCTGCCGCTGGAGCAGCTCACGCGCGTGCTGGACCCGCGCCACCCGCCCGCCGCGGACGCCGCCACCGAGGCCTGCCAGGCCGTCTCGCGCTGGGCCACGGACAACGCCCTCCCGCGCACCGCGCTGGCCTTCGCGCAGTGCGCGGCCATGGCCACCCCCGACCGGCCGTCCCCGGCGTTCCAGGTGGGGCTGCTGGCGCGGAGGAGCGCGCAGCACCGGCGCGCGGAGACGTGGTTCCGGCGCACGCTGGCGCTGGCCCGCCGCACCCGCGACTGGAACTACTACGGGCTGGCGTGCATAGGCGTGGGCAACCTGTACCGGCAGCGCGGCGACTATCCGGCGGCGCGCGGCTGGTTCGTCAAGGCGCTGCGGGTGGCCCGGCGGCACGGGCTGTGGCAGGTGCGGCCGATGGCCATGCACGACCTGTTCTGCGTGGCCGCCAACGCGGGGCACGTGGAGGAGGCGGACGCCTTCGCGCGCCGCGCCTTCCGCGCGTACGGCCGCCGCCACCCCAAGCTGGTGGCGCTGGCGCACGACGTCGCGCGCTTCTGGCTCCTGCGCGGCGACTACGACCACGCGCTGCAGGTGTTCCGCGCCGTCCTCCCGCACCTCACCCGCGTCCCCGAGCGGCGGCTGGCGGCCTCCAACATGGCGCGCGCCGCCGCCGGCGTGGGCGACCGGATGACGTTCGCGGCCATGTGGAGCGAGACGTGGCGGATGGTCGACGACTTCGACGACACGGAGAGCGTCCCCGAGGCGCTGCTGAGCCTGGCGCAGGGTGCGGCGGCGCTCGGCGACCGGGACCGCGGCATGGTGGCCGCCAACCAGGCGCTCCAGGTGGCGCGCGAGCGCAACGAGGCCGAGCCGCGTCTGCAGGCCGAGGTCCTCCTGGACCAGCTGCGCCGCTCGCGCCCCGTACCGGCCCCCGCTCCCGTGGACGTCGGCCCCGAGACGCACCCGCTGGCGCTCGAGCTGGTCGAAGCCCTCACCACCGACTTCGCCGAGCCGATGGACCCGGCCTGAGCGCGCGCGTACGATCGGAGGCCGGAGGACCCGAAGGGGTTCGGAACGGAGGAGATCCAGGGGGGAGATTCGATGCGCGCCGGCCGGGCGGAAGATGCGGGTCGGACGGGAGATGATGATCGGACGGGAGATGACGATCGGGCGGGAGATGTGGATCGGGCGGGAGACGTGGATCGGGTGGGAGATGAGGATCGCGCGGATGGCCGGGAGGCCGCCCGGAGGGTCCGGACGGCCTCGCGGCGGCTGCCTCAGCCGCCGGAGCCGATGAAGCCGCCGCCCCGATTGGTGCCGTTTTGCGTGGTGTCGGGGAAGACCGGGGCGGGTCCGGTCCCGGTGGACATGATGCCGCCCTCCGATCGGGTCCCGCTGCCCATCTCTCCCTCCGTGCTCATCCGGGGGCGGAGGTCGGGATCGGTGGCGGTGGGGGCGGCGCCTCCTCCGCACGCGGAGAGCGCCAGGACGACGAGGGTGGCGGGGAGGATGCGGGTCAGTCTCATGCGGGTGCTCCTTGTCCGAGGAAATGTCGGTGGGCGGGACGATGCTCCCGCCACCCCTCCAACGTAGCGCACTCCGTTTACTTTCCGGCATCTTTCTCCCGACGTCTGGCGCTCTTTTCTCGTCATCGTGCAGACGGAGTGTACAGAATGACGTCGATTCCGGGTGCCGCGTGCCCGGCAGGGATGTCAGTCGGATCGATCGCCATCTCCCGCCCATCCCGATCCTGATCCTGATCCCGATCCGATCCTGATCCCGATCCCGATTCTGATCTCGTCTCCATCTCCCATCTCCATCCCGCCCCGATCCTGATCGCCCGTGCCGCCCGAAGATCCGTATCCACCTGGATCTTCAGCGCCGCGGCCGAGGGGGGGAGACGCGCCGCAAGCGGTTCCTGGCGCGGCGCTTGCCACCCCGGCCGTCGCGCGCGCACCGTGCGCGCGCCGCCACACCGGGACGGACCATGACGCCAGCCAAGATCGCCGCCGCGCTCCTGCTGATCGCGGGGGGCGCGGTGCTTCCCGCCGCCGCCCAGCGCGACACCGTGCCGCGCCCCCGCGCCGACACGCTCCGCCTGGGCCCGCGCGACACCACCCGGATCCCGCCGCCGCAGGGCCCCGCGCGCCGCGACACCCTGCCCATCCCCCCGCGCGTCGGCCGCGACACGCTCCGCATCGGCGGGCGGCCGCCGGCGGACACGGCGCGCCCGCCGGCCGCCTCGCCCGACCTGGGCGACACGGCATCGGTCATCTTCGGCTCGCCGGAGACGCGGGCGCTGGTGGAGCGCACCATCCGCGAGGTCAGCGTGGTTCCCGCGGGGCTGGAGGACTACCGCGCGCGGCTCTTCTCGGCCATCTACCTCTCCCTCCGCGCCGACACCGCCTCCGGCGGCGAGATCCCGGTGACGGTGGACGAGTTCGCGGGACGCCTGGAGTGGGAGCGCGGCGGAAGCATGACCCAGACGCTCACCGGGCAGCGGGTGCGGCAGCTGGCGCCCACGCCGTACACGCTGGGGACGCTGCTGGAATCGCCCTGGGTGGTGCCGCACCTGTACGGAAACACCATCAGCGTCTTCTCGCTCTCCGCCACGCCGGGGGCGCGCACCCGCATCGCCCGGGCGGTGCACCCGTTCAGCTGGCGGGGGATCAGCTTCTACCGCTACACCGCGCGCGACACCGTCCGCGTGCGCTCGCAGCAGGGCGTCACCACGCTGGTGGGGATCGACGTGCGGCCGCGGGTGCGGGGGACGGAGGCCGAGCAGACGGTGGCGGGGACCTTCTGGATCGACCTGGACCGCATCGCCATCGCCCGCGCGCGCTTCGGCTTCAGCGTGCGCGAGGGGCGCTTCCTGACGGCGACGGAGACGGGGACCTTCCTGGAGCTGGAGAACGCGCTGGTCCAGGGGCGCTACTGGCTCCCGTACCGCCAGCGGCGCGAGATCCAGATCGCCTCCCCCCTCTTCGGCGGGGCGGCGGCCATCCGGGCGGTGACGGCGCTGGAGGACTTCCGCGTGAACACGGGGTGGGAGCCCGAACGGCCCGGCGCGCGGCTGGTGCGCGCCGAGGCGCCCGGCGACACGGTGTTCCGCGGCTACGAGCGCGCGCTGGGCGAGCTGGCCGGCGAGGCCGACATCGCCGACTTCGCGGACCTGGTGTCGGCGGTGCGGCCGGCGGACCCCGAGGCGGGGCCCATCCGCCTCTCCCTCCGCTACGAGCGCAGCGACCACCTCTTCCGCTACAACCGGGTGGAGGGCGCCTTCCTGGGGCTGGGGATGCGCCTGGAGCCGCGCGACCCCGACAACCGCGACTGGGACGTCTACGGCACCGCCGGCTACGCCTTCGCCGAGAGCACCATGCGCGGCGAGCTCTCCGCGCGCTGGCACCCGCGCCCGTCGCTCCCGGACGCGCCGCAGTGGACGCTCGCCGCCACCGGGTACCGGCGGCTCAACTGGAACCAGCCGTTCCGCCCGCCGCTCAGCTGGGACCTGGGCTACACCTTCGGCGCGCTGGCCGGCTACGACGTGCGCGACTACTTCGACGCCACCGGCGGCGAGCTGCAGCTGACCCGCCGCGCGGGGCACTTCCAGGCGCGCCTGGGCGGACGGTGGGAGGAGCAGGACTCGGTCTCCATCAACACCGAGAGTGGGATCTTCGGCGGGCGGGCGGACGACTTCCCGGCGCTGGCGGCGGTGGAGCCGGGGACGCACGCGGCGGTCGAGGGCGCGCTCCGCTACGGCCGCGGGCCGGGCGCCTTCGCCATCGGCAACAGCGTGCTGGCCTCGCTCACGGCGGAGGCGGGGTTCGGCGACTTCGACGTCCAGCGGGTGACGGCGCTCCTCTCGCTCCGCCGCACCGGCCGCTACGTGACGCTGATCGGCCGCGCGGACGCGGGCGTCGTCGCGGGCGAGGCGCCGCCGCAGTTCCTCTACCGCTTCGGGGGGACGGAGGGGCTGCGGGGATACGACCGCAACGAGTTCGGGGGATCGACGGCGCTGCTGGGGCGCGGGCGCGTCCTGCTGCACCTGCCGCCGTACGGCAACCGCCCGCTCTACCGCACCGGCATCTTCGTCGTCCCCCCGCTCCGCCCGGCGATCGTGGTGTCGGGGGACGCGGGGTGGAGCGACGTCTCGGACGAGTCGGCGCCGTCGCTGCTGCGGCTGGGGGCGCGGGTGACGGACGGGACGCGGTACTCGTACGGCGCCGGCCTCAGCTTCTTCGAGGACGCCGTCTCGATCGAGCACGTCTGGCCCGGCGACGGCGGCGACGGCCGGTGGTACGTCGGCTTCACGACGTGGTTCTGAGCCGCCGGCACGGCCGCTGATCCGAACGGGATCGAGAAAGCCCGCCTCGCGGACCGCGAAGGGGGCTTTCTCGTGCCTGCCACGCCACGTTGCCGCCCCGACCGTCGCCGGGATCCCGCGCTTCGGAGCGCGGCCGGCCATCCGCCGCCTTCTTCCCAGCGATCAGGATCGACTCCGGGTCCGGCGCACGCCGGCACCACGCACCTTCGCACCTTCGCACTTTGTCGATGGGCTACGTCTTCGTCCTGCTGGCGGCGGTGCTCTGGGGCGTCCTGGGGCCGGTCTCGCGCGTGGCGCTCCGCGACGGCGTGGATCCGCTGGAGATCGCGTTCTGGCGGGCGGCCATCGCCGGCGCGTGCTACGGGCTGCACGCGCTGGCGATCGGCGGGACGCGCGTGGAGCGGCGGGACCTGCCGGCGGTGGTCGGCTTCGGGCTGGTGGGCGTGGCGATCTTCTACGGCGCCTACCAGCTGGCGGTGCGGGCGGGCGGGGCGGCGCTGGCGTCGGTGCTGCTGTACACGGCGCCGGTGTGGGTGGCCATCTTCTCCGCGCTCTTCCTGCGCGAGCGGATGACCGGACGCAAGCTCCTCGCGGTGGCGCTGGCGATCGCGGGGGTGGCGGGGATCGCGGTGGCGGGCGGCGGGGCGGGCGGGGTGCGGCTCTCGGCGGCGGCGCTCTTCTGGGGGCTGCTCTCCGGGTGGACGTACGCGCTCTACTACCTCTTCGGCAAGCGCTACTTCGACCGCTACCACACCGCCACGCTCTTCCTGTACGCGCTCCCCATCGGCGCGCTGGCGCTCCTCCCCTTCGTCCGCTTCTCGCCCAAGACGGGAGCGGCGTGGGCGGCCATCGTCTTCCTGGCCGTGGTCCCCACCTACGCGTCGTACCTCCTCTACAGCGCCGGCCTGCGCCGCATCGAGGCCACGCGGGCCGCCACCGTCGCCACCCTGGAGCCGGTGGTCGCCGCCATCGTCGCCTACTTCGCCTGGAACGAGCGGATGGGCACGGTCGGCTACCTCTTCGCCGGCCTCGTCGTCATCGCCGTCGTCCTGATGGTGACGGGAGACCAGGGGGCGAAGGAGCACTCCACGACGGAGGGGATGGAAGCGCACCCGTAGAGCATCGGAAGACGGTACAATCTGGATCAGCCACCACCGCCCCAAGCTGTCATTCTGAGGCCCGGCCGAGCAGGGCCGCGGCTTCGCAAGTGACGGCAGGGCCGTGAGAATCCAGCCGAGGAGGCAGCGAGGCCCGGGCGCGGCAGCGGCGAGATCGCCGACGCCGCAACGGCCGCGGCGGAGGGGATTCGGTGGAGTCGGGGGCGATGTCGAGGCGCCCGCGCAATCACTCCGGCGGCTCGCGGGTGGCTTCCAGGAGGTCGATCAGCTTCTCGAGGCGGTCCTCGCCCAGGTGGCTGAGCTGGCCGCGGTGGAGGTCGGTGACGGGCTGGTCCAGCGGGGAGATGAGGTCCAGGCCGGGCTGCGTGATGCGCGTCCACACCACGCGGCGGTCGTGCGTGCACCGCCACCGCTCCGCCAGCCCGCGCTTCTCCAGCCGGTCCAGCAGCCGCGTCACGTCCGGATCGCGGGTGATCATCCGCTCCCCCACCTCGCCGGCGGTCAGCCCCTTCTCCCCCGCCCCGCGCAGGATGCGGAGCACGTTGTACTGCGTCAGCGTGAGGTCGTGTGCCTTCAGCAGCTCGGACGCGCCCTGCGACAGCGCGTTGGCGGTGCGCAGCACGTTCAGGAACGCCTCTTCCTCGATGCTCGGGAAGGGACGGCTCTGCTTGATCTCCGCCTGGATCTTACCCGGCATCGAGGGCGCTCCCTGGAGGACGCGAATCGTTTGGGGGAAGACTGAACAATCTTCCTCTCAACGGAAGCTGTCAAGCAACATCACCGCCCAATGTTTGTCGCATCACCCCCGAACCGCCCGCCCCGCCTCGCGATTCCGGATGCGCGACGGCCCGCGGAGTCTCCCCCGCGGGCCGTCTTTCATCCTCCGCCATCCTCCGCCGACGAGCCGCGTCAGCGGGTGATGACGATCAGGGCGCGGCGGCGCGCATGCGGTAGATCCGCCCGTCGTGGATCACCGCCACCTGCTCGCCGAGGGCGAAGTAGCGCGCCAGGGCGGGAATGCGGCGCGTCAGCGCGAAGAACTCCTCGCTCCCGAAGGTGACCGCCGTCTCCGGCAGCCGCGCGTCGGCCTTGATCTCCGCGTCCGTCCACACGCCTTCGCGCAGGTAGAAGGTCTTGTCGCCCACGCGCTGCATGCTCTGCCCGCTCCCCGCCACGATGCTCTCCAGCGACAGGGCTTCCTGCATGCTGCGCGACGCCTGGCTCTGCTCCACCGCCGCGCGGCCCGTCTGCGCCTGCATGTCCGGCACCGCCATGGCGGGAGGAGGAGGCGGCGCGGAGGGCGACACGCTGCCGCGGCGGTCGCGCGGGGCCTCGCGGCGGGTGGCGTCCTGCGCCACTCCGCCGGTGGTGCCCACGCCGGAGAAGTCGCGCGTCCCGGACTGGGCGCCCGGCTCCAGCGCCAGGTAGGAGGTGTACGGCGTCACGATCCCGAAGCGCGTCCCCAGGTCCACGATCTCGTCGCGAAGCTCGCGGTTCTCGCCGTGGCTGCGCACCTGCTCCATCAGCCACCCCACGCGGCGCACGGCCCACAGGCGCGGGAGCCAGTCGTTGCGCTCGTCGCGCATGGGAAAGCGCTGCCCGGGATAGCTGAAGGTCTGCGTGGGCGACGCGTTCCCGGAGAGGCGGATGGTGACGGCGGCCAGCTCCTGCTCGTTGCGGTAGCGCCCCACCAGCGCCATCTGCGATCCCTTGAACAGGTCCGGGAGCTGGCGCGGATAGGTCAGGTCGCTGCGGACGGGGCCCAGGTCCAGCCGCAGGTTGGTGAGCACCGGGTGGTTCACCTTGTCGAAGAAGTTGGAGACCTTCACCTCCAGGTCCTCGCGCGGCGCCACGTAGTCCGCCGTCCCGCCGTTCTCCGCCGCCACGCGGTCCAGCAGCCGCGTGTTGACGTCGTATCCCACCCCGAAGGTGAAGAGCCGCAGCCCGTCGCGCCGCGCGCGGGCCGCGTTGGCCACGATCCGCTCCACGTCCGTCTCCCCCACCGTGGGGAGCCCGTCGGTCATGAAGACCAGGAGGCGCGGCCGCGTCCCGGTGCGTGGGAACATCCCCAGCGACTCCACCAGCGCGTCGTTGATGTTGGTGCCGCCCTGGGCCCGCAGCGCCTGCACCCACTCCGTCCCGCGCCGCCGGCCGGCCTCCGTCGCCGGCACCAGCCCCGTCTCCATCAGCCGCGTCTCGCCGGAGAAGGCGATCACGTTGAAGCGGTCGACGGAGCGCAGGCCGTTGATGCCGTGCACCAGCGCGCGCCGCGCCTTCTCCATCTTCCCTTCTTCGTTCATCGACCCGGAGATGTCCATCACGAACACCACGTCCTTGGCCGCGTACTCGCGCTCCTCGATGGTGCTCCGGGGGGAGAGGAGGAGGAGGTAGTAGCCGTCCTTCCCCGGCTCGCGGTAGGTGAACAGGCTCATCCCCACCTCGCGCGCCGAGGGGGCGTAGAAGAGCTGGAAGTCGCGCCGCTCGGTGCCGCGCTCGCCCTCGAAGCTCACGTTGACGCGCCGGTCGCCCTCGCGGCGGCGGACGTCCACCTGGTGGCTGGGCGAGTAGACGGTGCGGACGGGCTCGTTCGCCCGCAGCTCGATGGTCCCGGAGAAGCGCTCGATGGGCGAGGCGTTGCGTCCGGTGCCCAGCGGGTACTGGTAGGCGACGGTGCCGTTCTCGGCGCGCAGCACCTGCGTGTAGGTGAGCTCCAGCTTCTTCGTCGACCGGGGGTTGATGGGGAAGATGCTGGCCTGGAACAGGTTCTCCCCCGCGTACTCCAGCAGCCCGGGGTCGCGCACCCGCCGCACGATCTCGTCGTAGATGCGGCGCGCCTCCTCGCGGGGGCGAACCTCGCCCACCAGCTTGCGGTCGCCGTCCCAGATGGCGAACTCGCTGACGCTGGAGCCGGCGGGGATGGGGAAGAAGAAGGTGCCCTCCAGGATCTGCCCGGTCGGGTTGCGGAAGACCTGGGTGACGTGCGTGGTGGCCACCTGCCCGTCGATCCGGGTCTCGATCTGGACGGACTCCACGGGGAGGGCGGAGATCCGCCCGGTCTCCCGGATCCAGGGCCGGCGGCAGTCGCGGCACTCGGGGATCACGATGCCCTGCGCCGCCAGCGGCACGGCCGCCAGGAGCAGGGGCAAAAGCGCGGAAAGAGCGCGAAGGGATTTCATGCGGAGCTTCTCCGGGCAGGGTGATGCTGCGTCGGCGGGACGAAATGGTGCGGGCGTTCTACCCTCCCCCGTCGCGGCGGAGTTCCATCGGACGCGCCCGCCGGTCGTCAGGGTCGATGGGAAGAACGTCCAGGGTGGGGACATTCTGGCACCCCGGGTCGGATCGACCGTCCTGGAATCCTGGCTCGGCGAAACCTGTCGTCCGCGGATCTCGCCCACCATCGGAGTCTCGTCCTCGTCCCGGCCGTGCCAACTGCGTCATCGGGGCGATCTGGAGCGAGGGCCGATTTCCGCGCCGAGCCTACCTGATGACGCAGTTTGCGATGCCAGGAGGCGCATCTATGGCTTCGATTGGGAAGACGGAGGTACGGACGCGGCGGGGAGACGCGGATGAAGAGAGCGAGTGACCGAAAGGTGCCTTCCCGAAAAAATTTCGATAGTCATCTCCGCCGAGGATTCCACGGTGGGACGCGGCCTTAGTCTTCCGGACGGGATGGTGGGATGTACATCTCCCGGAACGAGATCGCCCCCGTCCGACTGAATCGGGCGGGGGCGATCTTGTGTTGATCGGACTGGATAGAGGCCGGTCAGAACCCTCCGCCGAGCATCTTGTCGACGCGGGCTTCCAGCGCGGACTTGGTGGCGCCGGCGATGGCGCTCTCCAGCAGGTCCACCAGCTCCTCGCCGAAGTCGTCCGGGCAGCGGCGGGTGATGCGCACCAGCGGGGCGAACGCCAGGAGCACCGTGCGCTCCGAGCTGTCGTCGTCCTGCTGCCACGACTCGCCGCGCCAGCCGTCGTAGTTGGCACTGGAGCGCCAGGGCTCCGCGTCGTCCGCGTCGTCCTCTTCCTCCTCCATCTCCTCGGGGACCATCCCGTCGGGGAGGGAGTGCACGGGGATGGAGATCCCCACCATCGCCTTGATCTCCGTCTCCCCGCCCTCCGGCTCCTCGGCCAGCAGGCCCAGCTGCACGGGGGACTGGAGCGTCTGCGCCAGCAGGGTCAGCGTCTCGTGCGGGAGCATGGCGCGGAAGGACGGGCGCTCGTTTCCGTCGACGAAGAAGGCCATGGGGACCAGCTCCGCCTCCCCGGGCACCAGCCCCTCGGGGTCCACCTCGCGCATGGAGAGCGCGACCGGCTCCTCGCGAATGTAGACGTGCATGGACGTGTATCTCCTGGGATGGTAACCACTTGGGGAAGGCGCGGCCTCGCGGGCGCGCGCCCATGGCGTGCGACGGGCTTCATACACCAACGCCCGTTCAGGTTCCACGCCGGGGAAGGGACAGGGCCCGGGAATTGCCGCCCGCCCACCACCGCGTAGCTTAAGACGAGCCGCCCGCCCCGGGGTCACCCCCGCGCGCCGCGGTCCCGGAATGAATGTAGCCGCGAGGCCGGTGGGAAGTCACGAACTTTCGCCGGCGCACTTTGTCCCCGCGTCCCACGCAGCCCCGAGGCCCATGCTCCGCGTCGTCCAGCCCGATCCCCGCGCCGCCCGCCTGGAGCGGGCGCTCCGCGAGCGCGTGAAGGGCGAGGTCCGCTTCGATGCCAAGAGCCGACTGCTCTACAGCACCGATGCCTCGCTCTACCAAATCCTCCCCGTGGGCGTGGTGGTCCCGCGCGACGCGGCGGACGTGGTGGCCGCCGCCACCCTGGCCGCCGAGCACGGCGTCCCCCTCGTCCCCCGCGGCGGCGGGACGGCGCTGGCCGGGCAGACGCTGGGGGCCGCGCTGGTGCTGGACTTCTGCAAGTACATGAACCGGGTGGTGGAGATCGACCCGGACCGCCGCACCGCCCGCGTGCAGCCCGGCCTCCGCCTGGACCGCCTGAACCGCGCGGCCGCGCCCTACGGCCTGCACTTCGGCCCGGACCCGGCCACGCTCCGGCAGTGCGCCATCGGGGGGATGATCGGCAACAACTCGTGCGGCGCGCGCTCCCTGGTCTACGGGAAGACGGGCGACCACGTGCACTCGCTGGAGTGCGTCCTCCACGACGGAAGCTGCACCCACTTCGGGGCGATGAAGCGCGACGCGCTGGCGGGCGCCCCCGGCGCGGAGGGGCAGCTGGCGCGGGCGGTGATGGCGCTGCTGGAGCCGCACCGCGCGCGCATCGAGGAGAAGTACCCCAAGGTCCCCCGGCGCGTCTCCGGCTACAACTTCGACGCCATGCTGGACGACCCGGAGCTGAACCTGGCGAAGCTGATCGTGGGCTCCGAGGGGACGCTGGCGATGGTGGTGGAGGCGGAGCTGGGGCTGGTCCCCGTCCCGCCGGCGCGCTCGCTGGTGCTCCTCTCCTTCCGCGAGCGCTTCACCTCCATGGACGCCGTGCCGTTCATCCTCCAGGAGCGGGGGCTGACGGCGCTGGAGATCGTGGACTCGCGGGTGCTGCAGGGGGCGCGGGAGATCGTGCACTTCCGCGCCACGGCGGCCATGGCGGCGCCGGACGCCCTGGGCGTGCTCTTCTGCGAGTTCTCGGGCGACGCGCCGGAGGAGGTGGCCGGGCTGGCGCACGACTTCGCCGCCCGCGCGGCCGGTCTTCCCGGATCTCCGCACGCCGGCGTCTACCTCACCGAGCGCGAGCAGACGGCCGCGTGGGCGCTGCGGCAGGCGGCCACGGGGCTCCTCTACCTGACCACGGCGTCGCGGGAGATCAAGCCGCAGGAGTTCGTGGAAGACACGGGCGTCCCGCCGGAGCGGCTGGGGGCGTACACGCGCCGCTTCGAGGAGATCGTCGCCAGGCACGGAACGACGACGGGGTACTTCGGGCACGCGGGGCAGGGGTGCCTGCACATCCGCGTGGACCTGAACGTCAAGCGCGGCGAGGACCGCGACCGGATGCAGCGCATCGCCCACGACGTCGCCGAGCTGGTGGTGGAGTTCGGGGGATCGCTCTCGGGGGAGCACGGCGACGGGCTCTCCCGCTCGGAGTTCCTCCCGATGATGTTCGGGCCGGAGATCATCGATCTCCACCGGCAGGTGAAGGAGGTGTTCGATCCGGACGGGCGGATGAACCCCGGCGGCAAGATCGTCCCGCCGTACCAGAAGATGAGCGACAACCTGCGGCTGGGGCCGGACTACCGGGCGCATCCCCCCGAGACGTTCTTCGACTACCCCGAGGGCGGGTGGGACATCGCGGTGGAGAAGTGCAACGGGATGGCCGTCTGCCGCAAGCTGGACGCGGGGACGATGTGCCCGTCGTTCATGGTGACGCTGGAGGAGCAGCACTCCACCCGCGGCCGCGCCAACGCGCTCCGCGAGGCCATGAAGGGGAACCTCCCGGGGATGAAGAGCCACGAGGTGCTGGAGGCGCTGGACCTCTGCCTGGAGTGCAAGGCGTGCAAGACGGAGTGCCCGGTGGGGGTGGACATGGCGCGCTACAAGGCCGAGTTCCTGGCGCAGCACCACCGCGAGCACGGCACCAGCCGTGAGGCGCTCTTCTTCGGCCGCATCCACGACTTCGCGCGCGCCGGGAGCCTGGCGCCCGGGCTGGCCAACCTGGGGAGCCGCCTCTTCGGCGGCGTGATGAAGGCCGCCGCGCACGTGGATCCGCGCCGCAAGCTCCCCGAGCTGGCCCCCGTCCCCTTCCGCCGCTCCTTCGGCCGCGCGAAGGCGAAGGGCGACGGCCGGCCGACGGTGGTGCTGCTGGACGACACCTTCCACAACTTCTTCCAGCCGGGCCCGCTGCACGCGGCGGCCACGGTGCTGGACCGCGCGGGCTACGACGTGCGGCTCCCGGCCAGGCAGGTGTGCTGCGGGCGCGCGGCGGTCAGCAAGGGGCTGCTGGACCATGCCCGCACGCGCCAGGCGGAGCTGCTGGAGACGCTGATCACGGAAGTCGATCGCGGGAGCTGGATCGTGGGCGTGGAGCCCAGCTGCATCCTGACGCTCCGCGACGAGCTCCCGGACCTGGTGCGCGACAAGCGGGCGGAGCGGCTGGCGACGGCGGCGGTGACGCTGGAGGAGTTCCTGGCCTCGCTCCCGGACTGGCGCCCGGGCCGGCTGGAGCGCCGCGCCGTCGTCCACGGCCACTGCCACCAGAAGGCCATCGTGGGGATGGGGCCCACCACGGAGATCCTGTCGCGGGTGGAGGGGCTGGAGTTCTCGATCCTGGATTCCGGGTGCTGCGGGATGGCCGGCTCGTTCGGCTACGAGGCGTCGCACTACGAGGTCTCGAAGGCGTGCGGCGAGCGCGTCCTCTTCCCCGCCGTCCGCGCCGCGTCGCCCGACGATCTCGTCGTCGCCCCCGGCTTCAGCTGCCGCACCCAGATCGGCGACTTCTGCGAGGGCCGAAAGTCCATCCACACCGCCGAGCTCCTGGCGATGGCGAAGTAGCGACCGGACAATCTGGACGCGGATGGTCCATTCGTATTATCTTGGTCCGAGTCCTCATCTACGTTCGATGGAGCCAAGATGCCTGACCTGACCAGCCGGATTACGATCAACCCCATGCAGTGCGGTGGACGTCCCTGCATTCGTGGGATGCGCATCCGTGTGATCGATATCCTCGACCTTCTGGCTACGGGACTGTCCGCGGATCAGGTGCTGGAGGAGCTTCCCGACCTAGAGCGTGACGACATCGCCGCGGCGCTCCAGTTCGCCTCCCGCAAGCTCGACCATCCTGTGCTGGCGGCATGATTCTCTGGGTGGATGCGCAGCTCTCGCCTGCGCTGGCCCCGTGGATCGGCGAGCGCTTCGGGATCGAGTGCTATTCGGTCCGGCGCCTCGGGCTGCGTGACTCCGCCGACGAGGAAATCTTCCGCGCGGGCAGAGATGCCCAGGCCATCGTCATGACCAAGGATGCCGACTTCATTCGGCTCCTTGAGCAATATGGACCACCGCCCAAGGTGCTCTGGATTACTCTCGGGAACACCTCGAATGCGTGGATGCGCGAAGTTCTGCAGCGGACGCTTCCCTCGGCTATCGAGTTGTTCGACAACGGCGAGCCGCTGGTGGAGATCAGCGCACCACGCTCGTAGACGGTTCGGTCGCCACTTCTCAATTCCCTCCCAAAATTCTCCCATGACCTCCATCGTCGTCGGGCTGCTCGGCATCATGGTCGCGATGATCTCCGGGGGGGCGATGTACCGGAGCGGGCGGATCTCCAGGCGCGGGTACTACGGGGTGATCGGGGTGATGACGGTCGTGTTCCTGGTCATCCTGGCGCTCGTGATCCACAACTCGCGCAATCCGTGACGGCTCGCGCGGCGGATTCGGGCGAGGGGAGCTACGAGCGGATCTACCGCGTGGTGCGGCGCATCCCCAAGGGGCGGGTGGCCACGTACGGACAGGTGGCGGAGGCGGCGGATCTCCCGGGGCACGCGCGGCAGGTGGGGTACGCCATGGCCGCGCTCCCCGACGGCACGACGGTCCCGTGGCACCGGGTGGTCAACGCGAAGGGGGAGATCAGCCTGCGCGGCGGGGCGGCGGGGACGGACCTGCCGCAACGCTTCCGGCTGGAGGCGGAGGGGGTGGAATTCGACGAGCGCGGGCGGATCTCGCTGAAGCGCTTCGGGTGGCGGAACAGGCGGCGGGCGGACGGGGGTGGTGTCCTTGGAGATCCCGGGGAGTGCCGCTAGATTTATCTGTTTGCACGTCCATCACTTCCGGATCCCGAACCCCGACGTGGCGGCTTGTCCGCGAGCACCCCATGGCATATCGACGCTTCACGGACTCCAACGGCAGGCACTGGCGGGTGTGGGACGTGTCTCCCCTGCTCGACCGGCGCTTCGGCATCCGGCGGATCCAGGTGATGAAGATCCACTTCCGCGACCGCAGGGTGGTCCCGGAGCGGCGGATCGACATGCGCCGCAGCCGGCTGTACTTCCCGCCGACGGAGACCGGCTGGCTCACCTTCGAGTCCGAGGGCTCCAAGCGCCGCCTGAGCCCGGTGCCGCCCGCGTGGGCGCACTGGAGCGACCAGGCGCTCGAGGATCTCTGCGGCCAGGCGCAGGAGATCATGCAGAGCGCCGGCGTCTAAGTAGGTGCTCAAAAGTTCTGTCGACTTTCAGCGTTGGATTTCCGCAGTCCTCTTGAGGAATCGCCGCTCGACGGATCGACAGGACTTCTGGCAACCTACTTAGCTCCGCATCCGATCTCGGCGGCGCGCGATCATCCATCATACCGCACGTTCATGGAGCCGGACTTTCATCTTCAGTACAACGAGCCCCCGCTGGCACTCCTCCCCGAGGTGGACGCGGACCGCATCGTCTGGCCGCTGCGCTGCGCGCCCGGCGAGGGCGCCGTGCGGGTGATCCGCGGGATCAAGTGCGAGACGCTGGAGGCGCTGTTCAACGAGGTGGGGGCGGCGCTCCAGTTCCCGGACTACTTCGGCGAGAACTGGGACGCGCTGGACGAGTGCATCACCGACCTGGAGTGGATGCCCGCCGGGTGGTACCTGGTCCACGTGGACCAGGTGGAGTGCATCCTCCCCGAAGAGCCCGCCGACTTCCGCATCTTCCTCCGCATCCTGCTGGACGCCGGCCGCGCGTGGCACGACCCCGATTCGCGCGATGCGGATCCGGCCTCGGTCGGGCCCTCCGTCCCCTTCAACGTCATCCTCTCCGGGAGCGAGGCCGGCCTGGCCCGCGCGCGCGCCGTCCTGGACGAGTGGACGCACGCGGAGCCGGTCCCGGCCGACTCCCCGGGCTCTTCCCCCGATCGACAGGACGCGGCGTAGCCCACCGTCGGCTTTCCGCCGCCGGGACGGAGCCGAGGCTGCGCGCGGAAGCGGATCCCCCTCTGGCGCATCCGGAACTGCTCCGTCGCCTCTCCCGTCTCGCCTCATTGATCAATCCGCGTAGCATTCTCTCGGAATCAGTCCGTAAATGTATTGCGTCTCCAGGCGTTCGGCATTAGCCTCAGGCTTCACTCCGCCTGACGCGCCCCACACCGGGGCGTGCCGTCCGGTGCGGTCGCGCCGGCGCTCTCGTCCGTCATCGATCTGGAGATCCCCATGCGCAAGCTGGCCCTGGACCTCGATTCCATCCTCGTGGAGTCGTACGACGCTACTCCCCGTCTGCTCCGACCGTCAAAGGGCACCGTCGATGCGCACGCGGCGGACGCGGTCCGAGTGCCGCAGACGGCCTACCTGACCTGCGGCGGCTGCGTGCCCTATACGCAGAACCTGGCGATGGCGGAGTGCTGCGAGCTCTCCCTCTACTGCCCCACGTACGACATCAACTGTCCCGTGAAGGAAGAAACGCACGTCGACGGCGTCTGAATCGCGAGTGGGCCCGGAGCGGCGCTCCGGGCCCATCGTCCTCCGATCGCGGTCCTGATCCCCGCTCCGTCTCCGCTCTCCCGTCCTTCGATCGGCCGCAACCTCTCTCCGCTCCGCCCGATGCGCGGCGCGGACGCTTGCCCGCGTCCGCCGGGACGGCTATCCTCTCGCGCCATATCGCTCTACCTCTGAACCATTCCCGGATCACCCAGGACGCACCATGATCCATCGTCGTCTCTTCGCCGCCGCCGCGCTCGCGGCCGCCGTGTCGCTCCCGGCCGCATCGGCCGCGGCGCAGAGCGCGCCGGCGGACTCCGTCGCGCAGCGGCTGGCCAAGTACACCACCGTCCGCCTGACCGCGGATCTCTCGAAGCTCACCGCGGGGGAGCGGCGGATGATCCCGCTGCTGATCGACGCGGCGCGGGAGATGGACGCCGTCTTCTGGATGCAGGCGTACGGGCGCCGCGACTCGCTGCTGGCCCGCATCTCCGATCCGCGCGTGCGGCAGTTCGTGGAGATCAACTACGGCCCGTGGGACCGGCTGGCGGGCGACGCGCCCTTCCTCCCCGGCGCCGGCCCCAAGCCCGAGGGCGCCCGCTACTACCCGTCCGACGCCACCCGCGCCGAGCTGGAGGCCGAGATCGCCCGGGGCGGCGCCCGCGCCGACTCGCTCAAGGACCTGTACACGGTGGTGCGGCGCGACGCCAGCCGCCGCCTGTACGCCGTCCCCTTCCACGTGGCCTACGCCGCCCAGCACCGCCGCGCCGCCATGAAGCTGCGCGAGGCCGCCGCGATGGCGGAGGATCCGGGGCTGAAGCGCTACCTGGAGCTGCGTGCCCAGGCGCTGCTGGACGACCGCTACCAGCCCAGCGACCTGGCGTGGCTGGACATGAAGAACAACACGCTGGACGTGGTGATCGGGCCCATCGAGACGTACGAGGACGCGCTCTTCGGCTACAAGGCGGCGCACGAGGCGTACGTGCTGGTGAAGGACCAGGAGTGGAGCCGCCGCCTCTCGCGGCTGGCCGCGCTCCTCCCCCGGCTGCAGCGCACCCTCCCCGTCGCCGACGCGTACAAGCGCGAGACGCCGGGGACGGACAGCGACCTGAACGCCTACGACGTGGTCTACTACGCCGGCCAGGCGAACGCGGGCTCCAAGACCATCGCCATCAACCTCCCCAACGACGAGGAGGTGCAGCTCCAGAAGGGGACGCGCCGCCTGCAGCTGAAGAACGCCATGCAGGCCAAGTTCGACCGCATCCTCATGCCGATCTCGAACATGCTGATCGCGCCGGACCAGCGGCGGAACGTGACCTTCGACGCCTTCTTCGGGAACACCATGTTCCACGAGGTGGCGCACGGGCTGGGGATCAAGAACACCATCAACGGCCGCGGCACCGTGCGCGAGGCGCTCAAGGAGGAGGCGAGCGCGCTGGAGGAGGGGAAGGCGGACGTGCTGGGGCTGTTCATGCAGGTGCAGCTGCAGGGGATGGGCGAGCTGGAGGGCGACGTGACGGACAGCTACGTGACCTTCCTGGCCAGCATCTTCCGCTCGGTGCGCTTCGGTGCCAGCAGCGCGCACGGGCGGGCCAACGTGGCGCGCTTCAACTACTTCAAGGAGCGCGGCGCCTTCACCCGCGACGCCGCCACCGGCACCTACCGCGTGGACCGCGCCAAGTTCGAGGCGGCCATGAACGCCCTCTCCGAGCAGATCCTCCGCTACCAGGGCGACGGCGACTACGAGGGCGTGAAGGCCTTCATGCAGAAGTACGGCACCATCGACCCCGGCCTCCAGGCCGACCTGGACCGCCTGGGCAACGCCGGGATCCCCGTGGACGTGGTGTTCGAGCAGGGGACCGAGGTGCTGGGGCTTCGGTAGGGACTGAAGGGGACAGGGGACAGGTTACAGGGGACAGCCCGCGGGCTTCCCGGCGGGGACGGGGCGACGCTCCGTCCCCGCTTCTTTTACCGGGCGATGACCATCTCCCCTTGCTCCGGTGGAGTGCTCTCCGCATCGTTCGGCCGCCACGTTCGCTTCCGCGCCGAGCCATCCGCGACGGAGCCTCCCTTCCGCGGGTCCCGATGTCCCGACCGATCCTCGAATCGCCATCGCCCGAGGCCGCTCCTTCCGTCCAACGGGGGGAGGCCGACGCGTCGGCGCCCGCCGTCGACTACTCGCTGCGGCGGTACGTTCTGGAGGGGGTGGAGGCGCTCACCAACGTGGACTCGCGGCTGGCGCGCAGCTTCCGGGTGCTGGTGGCGCGGCCGGGGGAGCTGACGCGGGCCTACTTCTCGGCGGAGCGCGACCGGTACCTGAAGCCGCTGCAGCTCTTCCTGTTCTGCAACATCTTCTACTTCTTCGTGCAGCCGCTGGTGGGGTGGAACACGCTCACCTCGCCGCTGTCGATCCACACCCGGGCGACGCTGTACAGCGGCTGGGCCCGGCGGCTGGTGGAGGCGGAGATCCGCCGGCGCGGCGTATCTCCCGAAGCGTACGCGGTGAAGTTCGACGCGGTGATCGCGGCGCACGCCAAGACGCTGGTGATCGCGCTGGTGCCGCTCTTCGCGCTGGTGATGGCGGCGCTGCTCTGGCGGCGGAGGCGGTACTTCGTGGAGCACCTGGTGTTCTCCACGCACTTCATCGCCTTTCTCCTCCTGGCCCTCCCGCTGCTGCTGGCGATCGTCACCCTGATGGCGCGCGCCGGGATGGCGGCGGGGATCGATCCGGGGGTGCTGGAGCTGGTCCTGGACACCTGGCCGCTCTCCCTCGCGCTCGCCGCGTACCTGTGGATGGCGCTGCGGCGCGCCTACGGGCTCTCCCGCGCCGGCGCGGCGGTGGCGGCCGCGGCGCTGGCGTTCGGGATGATGCTGGTGCTGACGCCCTACCGCCTGATCCTCTTCTGCGTCGCCTTCTACGTCGTCTGACCCCGCCCCGCACTGGCCCCGCCGCTTCCGCGCGTGTAGTCTCAGCGTCTCGCGATTCCGTGCGCTGCCCGCACACACCCACGCCCCTCCGCACCCGCGCACCTCGTTGACGGACCTGGAACCTCGCGCCCGGACGGACGGCGCGTTCTCTCCCTACATCGAGTTCACCCGCGACGAGTGGGCGCGGCTGCGCGGAAACACGCCGCTCACCCTCTCCGAGGACGACCTCTCGGAGCTGCGCAGCGCGGGCGAGGACGTGTCGCTGGACGAGGTGACGGAGGTGTACCTCCCCCTCTCGCGCCTCCTCAACCTGTACGTGGCCGCCTCGCAGCAGCTCTACCGCGTCACCGACACCTTCCTGGGGAGCCCCGCGGCAAAGGTGCCGTACGTGATCGCCGTCTCCGGGAGCGTGGCGGGGGGAAAGAGCACCACCAGCCGCATCCTGCAGGCGCTGCTGGCGCGGTGGCCGGACCATCCCAAGGTGGACCTGGTGACCACCGACGGCTTTCTGTATCCCAACCGGGTGCTGGAAGAGCGCGGGATCATGCACCGCAAGGGCTTTCCCGAGAGCTACGACGTCCGCCAGCTGATCCGCTTCCTGTTCGAGCTCAAGTCCGGCGCCGGCGAGGTGCGCGCGCCCGTCTACTCGCACCTGGTCTACGACATCGTCGCCGGCGACGAGCTGGTGGTGCGCCGCCCCGACATCCTGATCCTGGAGGGGCTGAACGTGCTGCAGACGGGGGTGATGGTGGACGGCCGCGCGCCGCGCACCTTCGTCTCGGACTTCCTGGATTTCTCCATCTACCTGGACGCGCGCGAGGAGCACCTGGAGGGGTGGTACCTGCAGCGCTTCCGCCGCCTGCGCGAGACGGCGTTCCGCGACCCCGACTCGTTCTTCCACAAGTACGCCGTGGGGATGAGCGAGCAGGAGGCGATGGACTTCGGCCGCGCCGTCTGGCAGACCATCAACGCCGTCAACCTGCGCGACAACATCGAGCCCACCCGCGAGCGCGCCCGCCTGGTCCTCGAAAAAGGCGCCGACCACCGCGTCGAGACGATGCGCCTGCGGAAGATCTGAGTGCGAAAAGGCGAAGGTGCGGAGGATCGTCCGCCCCACGCGCGAACGCCGACGCCGCAGTCCGCGAAGGCGGACTTTGTGCCTTTGTAGCCCCCGGTTTCAACCGGGTGGATGAAAGATCGGACGATCGCAATCATCCGATCGGCATCGTGGCCGGGATCCGTGAGGAGGAGATGACCGCATGATACTCGCGCCCAGGATGCTTGGCACCGCCAACCATGTGAATTGCGCATGACCGATCTGCGGCTGTCGGAGGATGGGGCGCGGGCGATGGTGCTGGCGGCGCAGGGGCTGGACCGGCGCCCGCGGCGAAAGGCGCGCAAGGCGGACGTGCTGGAGACGATCCGGCGGATGGAGGTGCTGCAGATCGACACCATCAACGTGGTGGCGCGCAGCCCGTACCTGGTGCTCTGGAGCCGGCTGGGCGCGTATCCGCTGAAGTGGCTGGAGGAGTTGCTGGCCGAGGGCGCGCTCTTCGAGTACTGGGCGCACGAGGCGTGCTTCCTCCCCATCGAGAGCTATCCGCTCTTCCGCCACCGCATGCTCGACCCGTCCGGCATGGGGTGGAAGTACCGCGCCGCCTTCATGGACAAGCACCGCGACGAGGCCGCCAGGCTGCTGGCGCACGTCCGCGAGAACGGCCCCGTGCGCTCCGTGGACTTCGAGCGCGAGGGGAAGGGCGGCGGATGGTGGGAGTGGAAGCCCGAGAAGCGCATGCTGGAGGGCCTCTTCACCGCCGGCGAGCTGATGATCGCCCGCCGCGAGCGCTTCCAGCGCGTCTACGACCTCCGCGAGCGCGTCCACCCCTCGTGGAGCGATTCCGATCTCCCGCCCGCCGACGAGGTCCGCCGCACGCTGGTCCTCAAGTCCGTCCGCGCGCTGGGAATCGCGAAGGCCAAGTGGGTGGCCGACTACTTCCGCATGCCGAAGAAGGACACGCCGGTCCTCGTCCGCGCGCTGGCGGAGGAGGGCGCGCTCCATCCCGTCGAGGTCGAGGGATGGAAGGAGCCGGCGTACGTCCATCCCGACCATCTCCCGCTGGCCGCCTCCGCCGCCGCGGGCGGCCTGAAGCCGTCGCACACCACGCTCCTCTCGCCCTTCGACCCCGTCGTGTGGGATCGGCAGCGCGGGAGCGAGCTGTTCGGCTTCGACTACCGGCTGGAGTGCTACACGCCGGGCCCAAAGCGCGTCTACGGCTACTTCACCCTCCCCATCCTCCGCCGCGGCAGGCTGATCGGCCGGCTGGACCCCAAGGCGCACCGCAAGGAGGGCGTCTTCGAGGTGAAGGCGCTCTACCTGGAGCCCGGCGTCCGCGTCACCGGCGCGCTGATCGACGACGTCGCCCGCGCGCTCCGCGAGTGCGCCGCCTGGCACGGCACCCCCGAGATCGTCGTCCGCCGCTCCGACCCGCCCGCCCTCGCCGCGCGCCTCCAGGCCGCCGCCGCACGAACAACTTCGACGGAGGGATGACGATGGCGATCCACCGCGTCGCGCCCGGCCCGGGCCAGGAATCCGCCTGGGACTACCCGCGCCCGCCGCGGCTGGAATCCATCGACCGCCATCTGCGCGTGGTCTTCAACGGCGTCACCGTCGCCGATACGCGCCGCGGGTGGCGGGTGCTGGAGACCAGCCATCCGCCCGTCTACTACTTCCCCCCGGACGACGTCGCCCGCGAGCACCTGCGCGACGCCGCCGGCTCCAGCTTCTGCGAGTGGAAGGGGAGCGCGCGCTATTACGACGTCGTGGGCGGCGACAGAACCGCCCCGCGCGCCGCGTGGTACTATCCCGATCCCACGGCGGGCTTCGCGGCCCTGCGCGGCGCAGTCGCCTTCTACTGCGCGCCGATGGACGCCTGCTGGGTGGACGAGGAGCGCGCGGAGCCGCAGCCCGGCGGCTTCTACGGTGGCTGGGTGACGAGCGGCGTCGTCGGCCCCTTCAAGGGCGCGCCGGGCACCTGGGGCTGGTAGCGGCCGGAGCGGAATCTGGAGCACCCGCGCAACTTCCGCCCGTGATCGACGTACGTCCACGCGCCCGCCATCCCGGCGGGCCGTGCA
>Ga0247770_1000961_pt1 | contig 25598 bp, 18 predicted proteins | sample UWRJL136409B6_FD_179943 | JGI IMG/M metagenome (GOLD analysis project Ga0247770, IMG submission 179943) | Plant litter microbial communities from Arlington Agricultural Research Station in Wisconsin, United States - UWRJ-L136-409B-6 | ecosystem: Environmental > Terrestrial > Plant litter >... | reverse complement strand
AGCGCTGTAAAATTCTCATCAAAAACTTCGAGAGAACTTTAGATAATGCAACTGCCAAGATGAATCTTTGTTTTATTAGGTTGATGATTAAGAGGCTGGCTTCTTAGATCTCAAATGGGTTCTATAAGTCCAAAACCCGTCATCCCCATCTAATGTTTATTTGTAACCACCTACTTATGCAGCTAAAAAATCTTCGCATAATCAGACAGTAAATGAATGTCCTTAAGCCATTCAATGCTGTCAGGTAGTATCTCGAATACCGACATAAATGAATTGTTGAGAAATGGTTTATCTGGAAAAAAAAATACTAATTCACAGTGAACCCAATATGCAGGAGGTAATACAAGCTTGTTTAACCACTTTTGCAGGTTGGAACGTGCGAGTTGCTAATTCGACTTTAGAAGGCGTGCAACAAGCAATACTCTCTCAGCCCGAGGCCATTATTGTGGAAGTTTCCGTCGGCGAAATAGATGGATTGCGATTTCTCAAACAACTAAGAACACCACCAGCCACCCAAGGAATTCCAGTGGCGATACTAACTTAGGCAGCTTCATGGGGTGATTTACAGCAAAGCTGGTTCCAACAATATCACCTGCCAGCAGTGATAGTGAATCCCCTCACTCCAGCTATGCTTTCTGTTCAAACTGCCAATGTTTGGGCCTGGGATTTAGAGTCTCCGATCAAATCAAGGAACAGGGAACAGGGCAGAAGGAACGGGAAGAAAACCATTTTATGTAGGAATGGGCCTCAAAAGTTACATCTGAATAGTGTTGAATTCTCAAAAAACAAATGTGACATTACAAGGTGCGTAAAAAGGTGCGTATTGTGGGAGAAAAATTCTCTGCGCTCTTAAGATTATTACAGAATGTTGAAACTTGTATCTTTTCCTTAACCATTTTGTATTATTTACCAAATCTTTATTTTTTTTATGTAGGGTCTTGTTATGGTTGATTCAACTCAGTTTACACCACATGGAAGAGTGAAATACCCCTTAGTAAAAAAATACCTCTTTATGACACAGTGCCCCTGCTGCTCGAATCAAATGCTCTGTCCTGCCAGCATCAAATCTACTGGTTTTGTCGCCAATGTTGGCAAACAATGGATATTTACAATCTGAATAGATGTAGCTCATCACCCTCTCTAACTTTAGTTAGAGAGCTAGGGCTTAAGAAACAACATTCTTTATCGGTGGAATTTAACAGTTCTATTTAACCATGATAAAGTTGAGAGATTGTCCTAGCGCTAACGGGTTTTTACGCTCACAACTTGGCTCTCTTGCATCATTAAATTACAAAACTCTCGCCCTACAAATTGAAGACAGCTCTATTAAGATAGCGCTTAATTTATGGATATCACTAGACTCAACCTGATTAGAACCTTATGCCAAACACCATTTAAAAGATTGCTACCTCTTCTGCTTGGAGTGCTGGCTTCTCTTGCTGTTTTACTTACGTGGCAACAGCTAACCATCAACGGACAAATTCATATCGAGGAGTTAATTCAGCAGGAAGCCAATGCGATTCAGTCACAACTGAGCGAAGAATTATCAATTCGGATGCTGACACTTCGGCAAATGGCGAACCGCTGGCAAGCCAATGGCGGTACACCAAAGGCTCTTTGGGAAGCCGATGCTGATGCTTATGTAAAGGATTTCTACGGTTATCAGGCGATCGAATTAGTCGATCCATCATTTAAAGTGCGATCGGTTGTGCCACTGGCTGGGAATGAGGAAGCGCAAAACCTAGATTTTAATCGAGAACTGCGTCGCAAAATCCCTTTGCAAGTGGCTCGTGATTTGCGTCAACCTATCTTAAGTAACAATATTTCACTCGTTCAAGGGGGTCAAGGATTTATAGCAACTTTTCCTTTATTTGTAGGGAATCGGTTTGATGGGTTTATTGTCGGAGTTTTTCAGTTTAAAACTTTATTTGACAGTATTTTAAAAGTGCCACCTGAGTACAAGGTGGCTATCTATTATGGCACAAGTTTGATCTACGACCAAGAGCTTTTATCTCAATATTCACAGCCTAAAACAGTTGTAGTGAAAGCCTATAGTGCAGACTGGCGAATAGATGTTTATCCTACTTTAAATTTAGTAAAAAATGGAAAATTGCATTTGCCAATAGTTGTATTAATTGGTGGCTTAATTTTAGTTTGGCTGCTGATATTGGTCGTCTATCTGGCACAAGTTAGTTATCGCGAAGTCCATCAATTCAAAACAGCAAATCGCCTGTTGCAAGGGGAAATTCACCAGCGACAACAGGCAGAAATTGCGATCGCTCGACTAGCTGCGATCGTTGAATCTTCGGAAGATGCCATTATCAGCCAAGATTTAGAGGGTGTAGTTACAAGTTGGAATGTAGGAGCAGAAACAATTTTTGGCTATACAGCGGTCGAAATAGTAGGGCAATCAGGGAGAAAACTGATTCCTGCAGACTATCGAGCTCAGGAAAACGAAGTTCTCACCAAAATCCAGCGAGGAGAACGCATCGAACACTATGATACAAAGAGGCTGAGGAAAGAGGGAACATTAATCGATGTCTCTATGAGTGTCTCCCCAATTAAAGACGAAACAGGGAATATAATTGGAGCCTCAAAGATTGCCCGGAATATTGCTGACCGCAAACAAGCAGAAGCAGCACTACGTCAAAGTGAAGAACGCTGGGAACTGTCTGTACGCGGGAATAATGACGGCATTTGGGATTGGAATGTTCAAAGCAACGAGGTCTTCTTGTCTAGTCGCTCGAAGGAAATCTTGGGCTATGAAGACCATGAAATCCAAAACATTGTAGACGAATGGGCTAATCTGGTACATCCCGATGATTTGGGATGGGTGAGGCAAGCCATTCAAGACCATTTTGCTAAGAAAACTCCTTTCTATATCACAGAACATCGCATTCGCTGCAAAGATGGTTCCTACAAATGGATGTTCGATCGCGGTCAGGCACTTTGGGATGATGCAGGTAACGTAATTCGGATGGCTGGCTCTCACACCGACATTACAGAGCGCAAGCAAGCTGAAGTCGCTTTACAGGTAAGCGAAGCCAGGTATCGGCAATTGATCGATAACTTAAATGCGGGTTTTGTGATTCATGCGACAGATACCAGCATCCAATTATGTAATGAAACGGCCGGTGAATTACTAGGGCTTTCAATGGATCAAATACTGGGAAAAACTGTGAGCGATAGGCCATGGCATTTGGTGCGGGAAGATGGCAGCGTTATGCCCCTAGAGGAATATCCCGTGAATCAGGTTTTATCCACTGGAAGTTCCATCAAAAATTATCTTTTAGGAATTAAAAAAGTAATTAATAGTGTTGTTTGGGTATTAGTTACTGCCTACCCGGAGTTAGAGCCAAACGGTCAAATCAAACAAGTTGTAGTTACGTTTATTGATATTAGCCAACGCAAAAAAATCGAGCAGGAAATCCAAAAAACTCGCAATTTCTTACAAGCACTGCTGGATAATTTACCGGTTGCGGTTTTTGTGAAAGACGCACAGCCTAAACGATTTGGCGTATTTCAGTTTTGGAATAAAACCAGCGAACGGTTATTTGGCATCTGTGCCGAACAAGCGATCGGCAAAACTGACTATGATTTGTTCCCAACAGAACAGGCTATCTTATTTGACCAAAAGGATAGAGAAGCCTTTGAGAAAGGTAAGACTGAGGAGATTCTCGAAGAAGTCGTTGACAGTCATAGTCTGGGAAAACGTTGGCTGCATACGTTGAAGATTCCCATTTACGACGAGCAGCATCAGTCCCAGTACCTACTTGGTTTTTCAGAAGATATCACCGATCGCAAACACGCAGAAGCAGAGCGTAGAGAAATGAATGAGGTGATGAAAAATGCGGTGTCGGGCATTTCCAAACTGGATGTACAAGGGCGTTACCTCTATGTGAATAAAGCTTATGCTGACATGACAGGCTATCAGCCAGAAGAAATGCTCGGGATGTCCTGGGAAAAGACCGTAGATGCCGATGAGTTGGAAAAACTGGTTGCAGCCTATGGGGTGATGGTACAAGAGGGCAGAGTTGAAGTTGAAACGAAAGGGGTTCGTAAAGATGGTTCGGTTTTTTACAAACAATTGGTGATGATTTCCACTTACGACGAACAGCATCAATTTTTGGGGCATTACTGCTTCATGAAAGATATTAGCGATCGCAAAAAAGCAGAACTTGCACTCGAACAGGAACTCCTGCGGAGTAAAACCTTCTTCAACACTTCAATGGACGGTGTTGTTGTCATGGATCGGCTCGGAAAAGTTCTCGAAGCTAGCCCCAGTTTTGCGCGGATGCTGGGCTACACCCGGGAAGAAACCCTGAATCTTAATGTCTTTGATTGGGATGCTCAATGGACGAAGGAAGAACTACAAGTTATGTTAACACTAGAGGAAATTATTCCTCTGTTTGAGACGCGACATCGGCGTAAGGATGGTTCGGAGTATGAGGTGGAAATTAGCTGGAACCGGGTGGAATTAGAAGGTGAGATGATGCACTTCTGTATCTGCCGGGATATCACCGAACGCAAACAAGCTGAAATCGACTTACAAATCTCTCAAGCGCGATTTGCTGGGATTTTAGAGATTGCCAGCGATGCCATCATTTCTATCCACAGCACTCAGCAAATTACTCTGTTTAACAAAGGAGCCGAACGAATTTTTGGTTACGCGGCTGAGGAAGTTTTAGGGAAACCCTTGGCGATGTTGATGCCCTCCCGCCTTGCCGATGCTCACCATCAGCACGTCAGCCAGTATGGCCAGAATGCAGGCTATGCAAGGCAAATGGCAGAGCGAGGAGCCATTTTTGGACGGCGCAAAGATGGCACAGAGTTTCCCGTAGAGGCTTCCATTTCCAAGATCGAGATCGACGGTGAAATTATTTTTACTACTTTTCTGCGAGATATTACGGCTCGACAACAGGCAGAGGAAGCTCTGCGCTATCAGAAAGAGATGTTTCAAACAATCGTCGATCATATTCCAGTAATGATTGGTTTGTTTAACAAGCAGGGTAAAATGGAATTGCTCAACCCGGAATTTGAAAAAATTTTAGGTTGGTCCCTAGAAGATTGGCAGGAAAAAGATATCTTAGCTGAGTGTTATCCTGACCCGGTTTATTGCCAAAGTGTCTTAGAACATATGCTATCGGCAACCGGAAAGTGGAAGGATTTGACAACAATGACCGCCAGCGGACAGCAGTTAGAGACATCTTGGGCGCACGTGCCGCTTTCCAGCGGGTATTTTTTGGGGATTGGGCAAGATATTAGCGATCGCAAACAAAAAGAACTGGCACTGCAGCACGCAATGGAAGCCGCAGAATCCGCGAACTTGGCAAAAAGTACCTTCCTAGCCAATATGAGCCATGAATTACGCACTCCCCTGAACGTGATTCTGGGATTTGCTCAGGTGATGGCCCATGACCCCTCCCTAACTCCCAACCAAAAAGAAGACCTGCAAACAATTCGTCGCAGTGGCGATCACCTCTTGAGTTTGATTAACGATGTGTTAGATCTCTCGAAAATTGAATCGGGACACTGCACAGTTGAAGAGAGGGGATTGGACTTAATTGCGCTGCTGCATTCCCTCCGAAATATGTTGGCGGAACGAGCAAGTTCTAAAGGACTTGACCTTTGTTTCGAGATTGCGCCAGAAGTTCCCCAATATATTCTTGCCGATGCTCAAAAACTGCGTCAGGTTTTGCTCAATTTGCTGAGTAATGCCATCAAATTTACCCATCGGGGAAGTATTACTTTGCACGTCAGCATTGAGGCGAACACTACAGGGGCATTAACCACAACTCGGCCGATTCTCCAGTTTGTAGTCGCTGACACAGGTGTAGGGATTGGATTGATCGAACTCAATACCATCTTCGATGCGTTTGTGCAAGCCCAAGCTGGGAAGCGATCGACCTGCGGTACTGGGTTAGGTCTAACTATTAGCCGCAAATTGTTGGAACTCATGGGCGGAGAAATTTCTGTTAGCAGCACTCTGGGACAGGGGAGTACCTTCACCTTTACCCTTCCCGTCAGCCCCGTCAGTGGAGTTAATGTTACACCCGAAGAGAATAATCGCTTCGTGATTGGGCTGGCTCCGGGTCAACCGCATCATCGCATTTTGGTGGTTGACGATCGAGCAGAAAATCGCTTGCTAATGGTCAGATTACTGACACAATTAGGATTAGAGGTAAAAGAAGCTACCAACGGACAGGAAGCGGTGCAGATTTGGCCAGAATGGCAACCCGACCTAACCTGGATGGACATTCGGATGCCCGTGTTAGATGGATACGAAGCTACCAAGCAAATTCGGGCAAGGGAAGACGGGCAGAACAGTATAATTATTGCACTTACGGCCCAGGCTTCCCAAAGCGATCGCGCCCTCGCCTTCGCTGCTGGCTGCAACGACTACATCAGCAAGCCCTTCCGGGAACAGACCCTATTTCTCAAGATGGCTCAATACCTGGGGTTAGAGTATGTATATCAGTCCGAGGAAACAGAGAACGGGGAACGGGGAACAAATCCTTTGTCTTCTTACCTCTCTTCTGTTACCTCTGGGGTTTCAGATTCCCTCGATCCAACGATTCTGGCGACATTACCAGAAGTATGGCTGCTTCAGTTGGAAGATGCTGCTTTATGCGGGAACGATCTGGCGATCTTTGAACTGGTAGCTCAACTTTCCTCAGAACTCGCTGAATTCGGTACTCATCTGACGGAACTCGCCAACCAGTATCAATTTGAAAAAATTCTTAATCTAATTCAAGGTAATTTCCCAAGTGGAATTCCTCCATTGGATTTATAAGCTGTTGTGCATTTAAACGTTTGAGGAGGACTATAGAATTAGGAACAGTGAACAAGAAGACAATCTAATTTTTGGTACTTCTTAAAAAAAATCCTTAATTTTTATTGATAATTACTGACCTAAAATGCCTCATAACGTTACCTCCCTCTCCCAAATCACTCCTTTTGATTTAACAAGTTTAGAGGAATGCACCGAAGAATCTGTGTATGCTCCCGGTCATATTCAGCCGCACGGAATCGTTCTCTTGCTGCAAGGAACTAATCTCAATATTTTACAGACAAGTGAAAATATAGAAGAGTTTTTTGGCATTTCTGCAGAAGAATTGCTAGGCAAGCCACTGCAACGGTTATTGGGCCACGTTCAAGTAGAAAATTTTGTCAGCAATATAAGTCAAGAAAAACTAAATATTTATAATTTATTCGATATAAAACTACCTCTAAAAGACGGCCAAACTCAAACATTTAAAAGCACACTGCATCAGATATCAGATGGGTGGATTCTGGAGCTAGAACCCCAATTCCCTATTGAAAATAATCATTCAATCGATTTCTATCATCGTTTGCAAACAGTTATCCTCAACCTTCGCAGTGCGATCGGTCTTTCTGATTTAGCTCAAACCATTGCTCGTGAAGTCAAAGCCATGACCGGGTTCGATCGCGTGATGGTCTATCGCTTTGAAGCCGATGAGCATGGGGTGGTGATTGCCGAAGAGAAAGAAAGCTATCTAGAAAGCTACCTGGGATTGCATTACCCGGCGATCGATATTCCCGTACCCGCCCGCAAATTGTTTTACCGCAACTGGGTGCGCCAAATTCCTGATATCAATTACACCCCGGCCCGCCTAATTCCCATCAACCATCCCCTAACGGATACACCCCAGGATCTAAGTGCTTGTGTGTTAAGGGGAGTATCTCCCTACCACATTGAATATTTGCAGAATATGGGAGTTGCTGGGACACTGACAATTTCGTTAATTGACGATCGGCGCCTCTGGGGATTAATTGCCTGTCACCATTACAGCCCGCGATTGGTAGATTACGACACTCGCAAAACCTGTGAATTTTTAGGACAATTTGCCTCGATCGAACTGGTGCATGAACAAGAGCGACAATTGAACGTTTACCGATGGCAGGCGAAAACCATTCAGGATCAAATTCAGCAGGCATTCCGGCGAGAGTCTAGTTGGAGCGAACAGGTATTGACCCGAAATGCGTCTCAACTGCTAGATTTAGTTGATGCTCGCGGGGTAGCAATTCTGCTCGATGGTCGGCTGACATTGGTGGGTCAAACACCATCTGAAGCGGAGGTTGGCGATCTCGTGCAGTGGCTGCTGCAAAACAACCAAGAACGAGTGTTTGCAACGGCTTCTTTGTCTCAGTTGTATCCCGAAGCGAAGCAATTCAAAGATCGAGCTAGCGGTGTTTTAGCAATCTCAATCTTGCTATGCTACGCCAAACAAAAGTCATACCACATTCTTTGGTTCCGACCAGAACAAATTCAAACTGTAAACTGGGCAGGAAATCCACAGGATGCTGTCTCGATCGACGAAATTGGAAAAATGCACCTGTGTCCCCGCAAATCCTTTGAAGTGTGGAAACAGACAGTGCGCCAGATGTCTTGTCCGTGGCAGATTGCAGAGTTAGAAGCTGCCGCGGAAATGAGAAATATCCTCATGCTGGCGGTGTTAGAATTTTCCCAAGGTGCCCTAGAACAAGCCGCAGAAAGGGCAGCAATAGCCAACCGTGCCAAAAGCCAGTTCCTTGCGAACATGAGCCACGAGCTCAGAACGCCACTCAACGCCATTCTGGGATTTACCCAGCTAATGAACCGCAGCCCCCATATCCCAGAAGAATTTCAAGAGCATTTAGGCATCATTAGCCGTAGTGGAGAACACTTGCTGACATTGATCGATGATGTTTTGCAAATGTCTAGGATTGAAGCAGGGCAATTGATACTGACTGCAAGCTGTTTTAATCTGCATCGACTGCTGGGTTCTATTAACGAGATGTTCACCCTCAAAGCGCCTGAGAAAGGGTTACATCTGAGCAGCGAGTGGGATGCTACTGTCCCCCGTTATGTCTGTGGGGATCAAGCAAAACTTCGCCAAATCTTGATTAATCTGCTTGGGAACGCGATCAAATTTACAACAACAGGAAGGATTGTGCTGCGCGGACGAGCTTTTTCATCCGATGATATGCCATCCGGTATGAATCGCGATCGCGCCACTACTCAACCCGATATTCCACCAACTATTACCCTGTGTCTCGAAGTTGAGGATACCGGATCTGGCATTTCTCCCTCAGATTTAGAATCAATTTTTGACGCCTTCATGCAAACCGATCGCGGTCGTCACGATCGAGGAACAGGTTTAGGATTGTCTATCAGTCGTCAGTTTGCGCGTCTGATGGGAGGCGATATCACCGTGCGAAGCACCCTGGATCAAGGCTCGACTTTTACGTGCAAAGTCGTTTTGCAACTACCAGAGTCCCTTTATTTAGAGGAACCTGAAACGAGCGATCGGATTATCGGGATCGAACCGGGGCAACCTATCTACCGAATTCTAGTAGCAGAAGACGTTCCAGAAAATCAGCAACTGCTGGTGACACTGCTGGAGTCAGTTGGGTTTGAGGTGTGTGCGGTGGAGAATGGGGCAGAGGCGATCAATCGTTGCCAAACATGGCACCCTGACCTGATTTTGATGGACATTCAAATGCCTGTCATGGATGGTTATGAAGCGACGAGACAGATTCGATCGCAACAGTCATTAGTCATTAGTCATGGGTCATCAGCAGACACGAGAGAGCAAATGTCACAGGACAACAGACAAATGACACGCATCATTGCCCTAACTGCCTATGCTTTTGAAGACGATCGCACCGCCAGCCTGGAAGCTGGTTGCGATGACTACATTGCCAAGCCGTTTACTGAAGCCACACTTTTCGACAAAATAGCTCATCTATTGGGTGTCCGCTACTGCTACGCCGAAAAATTTGGGCCAGAGTCATCAGCTTCGCTACCAAAGATATTTACTCCAGACTTGAAAACGATGCCAACCAATTGGATTGCAGAAGTTCATGAAGCAGCACTCGATCTTAGTGATGATAAGCTTTATCAACTTATCGCTCAAATTCCCAAGGAGAAACAAGATTTCATCAAGGCGATGACATCTCTGGTCGATAACTTTCAGCTTGAAGCGATCGCAACTCTCACCCAGATTTAGGAAGAAGACCATGACAACTCTATTCCAACTTGCGGCCCAAACGAACATTCTCATCGTGGACGATAACCCCGACAATCTGCGGTTGTTAGCCAAAATTCTCGAGTCACAGGGCTATATTGTCCGTAAAGCCCTCAACGGCCGAATGGCACTCCAAGGTGTTCATCGCGATCCACCGACTCTGATTTTACTTGACATCAATATGCCGGAGATGAATGGGTACGAAGTCTGCCAAAAGTTAAAAGCATCTGAAGCGAGTGCTCAGATCCCGGTTATTTTTATCAGTGCGCTCGAACGACTCGAAAACAAGGTACAAGCCTTTGAACTGGGTGGTGTAGACTATATTACCAAACCCTTTCAAGAGCAGGAAGTGCTGATGCGAGTAAAAAATCAATTACTCATCCTAAAGCAACGCCAACAACTGATCGAACAAAATCAACGTTTAGAACACGAAATCCAGGAACGTCTGAGGGCTGAAGCAGAAGTAAGGCAGCTATCCGTGACCGATGAATTAACTGGATTATATAACCGACGGGGTTTCTTTTTACTAGCAGAACAACAACTAAAAATTGCTCGACGCACGCAAACATCCTATTTTATTTTGTTCGCTGACTTAGATGGTTTGAAAAATATTAATGACACTTTTGGACACGAAATGGGAGATAGAGTAATCGTTGACACCGGTCAAATATTGAAGGAAACATTTCGTGAGGCGGATATTGTGGCTCGACTGGGAGGAGATGAATTTGCTGTATTTATTCCTACTTTTTCGGGTGATTTATCTAATTTTTATATTCGGCTGCAAGAAAATATAGATCGCTTTAATCAACAGTCCGAACGAGCTTATATATCAATAAGTCTTGGTGTGCAATGTGGGGATTTAAATAATGAAATTTCCTTAGAACAATTGGTGGCCAAGGCTGACAAACTCATGTACGAGCATAAACGCACCAAACGCTATTTAAATTGTTAACCGTTCTTTTGAGAACAGCGCTATCGGATCGCCAGAAGGATTATTTATTAAACGTGAGATCAACCGAAAAAGAGTAAACTGAAAACAAGATTGCAATCAAAAAATGTCCTCGGTATTTTCCCAAATCCCAATATAAAATCGACTGAGTGATGCTGTATGGGTTGGGAGTTTGCCTACAGTTGCATTTTAAAAACTGGTATTATATCAATTCCGGCAGTCAGGCCGGAATGATATCAAATCCGCGCTTGGAAAGTCGGGCGTAAAGTCGAATCCCGAGGCCAACAAATAATTCGCGCAATTTTCATTGTTTTGACTCACAGTCAACAGTCAACAATGATTCCGGTTGCACCGGAATCGATATTATTTGCACAAACCGATTTTATCTATTTTCCTAATCGCGCTAAAATGATTCCTAACTGAACTGCAATTACTCCTAGTATGGCACTGCCTGCCCAGTAAAAAGCGGCGATGCTGTAAGATCGATCGCGCCACAAGACATTCGTCTCTAAACCGTAAGTTGAAAAAGTAGTATAAGCCCCCAAAAAGCCTGTTGCTACCATTAACCGCACTTCCGACGGAATAGTCGCCACCCGTTCAAAAGCGAGGGTGATAAAAAATCCCATAGCCAAGCAACCCGTGATGTTAATAAAAAAAGTTCCGTAGGGAAAAGCCGTCCCGAAACGATTGGCAAACCACAAGGTGATATAATACCTGCTCAAAGCGCCCGCAACGGCACCTAAACTAATTGCGATCGGGTGGCGGAGATTCGGGTCTTGCAGCATACAGCGATTTTAGATTGGTCTGACATTGAGAAAATTTTAGATTTACTGCGCTCCAGTAAAGTATTGTATGATTAAATTGGCGATCACTCTGGGTGTTCGCAATTAAAGTATATAGAGAGTATTTATGCAAATTGTGCTGGCTGCCGTAGACGATGACTTAGTTAGAGCGTGGGAAAGCACTTGCGGCAAGATGGAGAGTGTAAAGATACACCGCGGCTCAATCTTTGATGTGAAATGCGATGCTATTGTTAGTCCGGGGAATAGTTTTGGCTTCATGGAGGGCGGCTTAAATTTAGAAATTGCGGAATTTTTTGGCGGGCAGGTTCTTGAACGCCTGCAAAAACTAATTCAGACTCGCCATCACGGCGAACTCTTAGTAGGATTGGCAGAAGTTGTAGACACCGATCATTCTAAAATTCCCTACTTAATAGCTGCCCCAATAATGCGCGTTCCGACAGTTTTAAGAGAGACAGTAAATGTCTATCTAGCAACCCGGGCTATTTTAACTCTCGTAAAATTTGGCACAGTCCCAGACGGAACGCCAGTCAAACATATCATTGAAACTATCGCTATTCCCGGCATGGGTACGGGAAAGGGCAAAGTGCCGCCACATATCTGCGCCAATCAGATGAAAGTCGCGCTGGAAAATATCCTCCTATCTAAATACGAATTTCCTCAATCTTTGCTGCACGCTCAAAAAGATCACCACTTGTTATGTGCGAGCGAGGTCGAAGATTTACAGTGAAGAAAATGAAAGGGTTAAATTTTAAACTTTTCTAGTGTTGAGAAACCAATTTTATTGGTGTTGTGTGTTTTTGGTGGAGCTAGTTATTAAAAATTTAAGTACGCTAAACCGTACCTGCAACTTGGCGGTATCCTACACAGGAGATAAAGTTGGGTAGATATAATGTAATATAGAACTGAGGCCCAGCAACTAGGGAAGCGCGGATTTAAAATTTGATGAAGCTGGAACAATAATTGCCTAGTTCTTATTAAAGGCCAGAAGCAATTCGGGCGCTACAGGTACAAAGTCTGTATTAAAGGCCAGAAGCAATTCGGGCGCTACACATACAAAGTCGGCCTCCGGGGACTGTTAGTTTTTTTCAAAATGTTTACTAGCAAAGGAGAAGATTGATATGACTGATCCAAAAGTAACCGAAGAACCAATTTTAGAGGCAACTCTCGAAACGACGGATCTCGTCAAAAAAGAGATGCCCGACGCGACTGATGAGGCGATCGCAGAAACAGCGGCGCTGTTTGAAGCAATTAAAAAACGCGCGGCCGCGGAAGTGCAAGCAGCGGGCGAACTCACCCGCGAAGCTTATTTAAAAGCTGTGAATAAGGCCTCGGGGGCGATCGAAGAAAATAAGGATCTCGCCCACGAGAGATTCACAGAAGCAGTTAGGCTGATTAAACAAGAAACTGAGAAAAATTGGCTGGTGGTAGATGCGATTAAAACGCGGGCGCAAGCGCAGGTGCAAGATGCCGGCGAAGTCAGTCGCGAAGCTTATTTGAAAGCAGTGCGACAAGCGCGAGAAGCGGTGGAACAAAATAAATTGATCGAACGCGATCGCATCGAACAAGCTGTTGACCACATTCACACGGAAGCTGAAAAGAATTGGCACCTTATTGTGAAGCAAATTGAGTCGATCGGCACTCGCTTGACGGATGCGGCTAAGTCTGCATGGAACGCGCTGACGGCGTTTTTTGACAAGTCTCACAGCGATCGCGGGGATTCCTAGAAGAACCAGCCGGGGGTTTAGAACTCCCAGGGGGTTGGTAGGGTAGTTAGCTTTGGAATTAATTCCAAAGCTAATGGCGATCGTTGGTGCATTTGCATTCAGCAGAAGTTTCAGGCATACTGCATAATTAAAAAGCTTTATTTTTAGTCCACAACCCCCAATTATGAGAAGTTACTACTGCGGCGAACTGCGAAGCGAACACATCGGAGAGACTGTCACCCTTTACGGCTGGGTGGATCGCCGCCGCGATCATGGCGGGGTGATTTTTCTGGATGTGCGCGATCGATCGGGTATTGTGCAAATTGTCAGCGATCCTGAACGCACCCCCGATTCCTATCACGGGGCTGAGGCTTTACGCAGCGAATACGTGGTTAAAATTACTGGGCGAGTCACCAACCGCCCCGAAGATTCCCTCAACCCGAAATTGCCTACGGGTGAGGTGGAAATTTACGCTGACGAAATTGAGTTGTTGAATGCGGTTCGCAAACAGTTACCGTTTCAGGTGGCGACGGCGGAAAATGAAAGCGTGCGGGAAGATTTGCGGCTGAAATATCGCTATTTGGACTTGCGGCGCGATCGTATGAGTCGCAATTTGCAGCTTCGCCACCAAGTTGTCAAAGCTATGCGCCGCCACCTGGAAGATGTCGAAGGTTTCATGGAAATTGAAACGCCGATTTTAACTCGGGCGACTCCAGAAGGTGCGAGAGATTATTTAGTCCCCAGCCGCGTCAATCCCGGTGCATGGTATGCTTTGCCGCAGTCGCCGCAGTTGTTCAAACAATTGTTAATGGTGTCTGGTTTTGACAGATATTATCAAATTGCCCGCTGTTTCCGCGATGAAGATTTGCGCGCTGACAGACAGCCGGAATTTACGCAATTGGACATGGAAATGAGTTTCATGTCTGTGGAAGAAGTAATTGCCTTAAATGAAGGTTTAGTCTGCCATATTTTCCAAACTGTCAAAGGCGTTGAATTGCCTTGTCCTTTCCCGCGCTTGACTTACGCAGAAGCGATGGATCGCTACGGTAGCGACAAACCGGATACTCGCTTCGGTATGGAATTAGTTGATGTTTCCGATTTGATGAAAGATTCGGGATTTAAGGTATTTTCCGGGGCGGTTGCTGCGGGCGGAATTGTGAAAGTTTTGCCGATTCCGGGCGGGAATGATGCGATTTCTAATGTGCGGATTAAACCGGGTCCCAAAGGCGATTTGTTTAAGGAAGCCAGCGAAGCGGGTGCGAAGGGATTGGCTTACATCCGGGTGCGGGATAATGGCGAAATTGATACGATCGGCGCAATTAAGGATAATTTGACGGAAGCACAAAAACAGCAATTGCTCGATCGCACGGGCGCGCAATCAGGTCATTTGTTGTTATTTGCTGCGGCTGATGTGATAACTGTCAATAAGACTTTGGATAGGTTGCGTTTGTTCGTGGGTAACGAATTGGGATTGATTGACAAGGACAAGATGAATCTGCTGTGGGTGACTGATTTCCCGATGTTTGAATGGAACGCTGATGAGAAGCGTTTGGAAGCATTGCACCACCCGTTTACTGCGCCGCATCCTGACGATATTAATGATTTGAAAACTGCGAGAGCTCAAGCTTACGATTTGGTGTTAAACGGTACAGAAGTCGGCGGCGGTTCTCTGCGGATTTATCAGCGGGATGTTCAGGAAAAGGTGTTTGAGGCGATCGGCTTATCGACTGAGGAAGCTTACAATAAGTTTGGCTTTTTGTTGGATGCGTTTGAGTATGGAACTCCGCCCCACGGAGGCATTGCTTACGGTTTGGATCGGTTGGTGATGCTGTTGGCTGGTGAGGAATCGATTCGCGATGTGATGGCGTTTCCGAAGACGCAGCAGGCGGGTTGTTTGCTGACGAATGCGCCGTCTGGGGTGGATGAGAAGCAGTTGAAGGAGTTGCAAGTGCGATCGACTTATACGCCCAAGTCATAAGGCGATCGGGACTTAGGCAAAGCCTATGTGTCATGCTGAGAGAAGGGAAGCATCTCAGAATTACGTTGAAATGCCTAAGTCATAATTATGAAACACCTTGACAATTTAACCATTCATCGGTTCCGAGGCCTGCGAGATTTAACCTTGCAGGACTTGGGTCAAATTAACATATTGGTTGGTGGGAATAACTCAGGTAAAACCAGTGTTTTAGAGGCGATATCAACCTATTGTCGCCCCTTAGATCCGCTGGAATGGCTGAACACATCGTGGCGGCGAGAAATCAAATATTCTCGCAAGCCAAGACTGGAGGCACTAAAATGGCTGTTTCCTCAAAATAAAGAAGAAGAACAATTGGATTTTTACCCAATGGAAACTCGTGTTTCTGGTAATGGTAAGTTTTTAGTGAGAGAGTCGAGGGCAATTTACCAAGAAATTGAGGGAGTGGAATTATCGGAAGATGACGAAAGTCAATCCTCAGACGAGCTTGGATTTGATAATACTCTGCGAGGTGCAGAAATAGAGCTAAAAGCTATTATATCGGATTCACCAAATGAATTATCGGAATTTTTTGAAATTTGGGAAAATGAGCGTTTAACTAATCGGCGCATTCGCTCAGATGCAATGCTGTCAGTTGATACTGTGACACCTTTTTCTCACCGCATAGAACAGTCACAAGTTGGCTTGCTCTCAGAAGCTATTTTTCAGCGTTTTAAGCCGGAAGTGATTAAGCTATTGCAAGTGATGGATTCAGGAATTATTGATTTAGTGATTCTCTCGCATGGCGGCAATCGTAGCAGTCTCTATATTGACCACAAACAAGTGGGAATTGCACCATTAAGTTCTTTTGGTGATGGAGTACGTCGCTTGCTATTTATTGCTCTAACGCTGACAAAAGTCAGAGGTGGAGTTTTGCTAATTGATGAGATAGAAACAGCAATTCATACTGAAGCACTTCGCAGTTCCTTTGCTTGGATTGTGCAGTGGTGCAAGCAAATGAATGTTCAATTATTTGCAACTACCCATAGTTTAGAAACAGTTGATGCAATCTTGGATGCTAGCGATTCGGAGACGGACTTAGTTCTTTATCGTTTAGAGAAACGGGAGTCACAAACTAAAGCAGTTAGAATTGAACGGGAAAGACTGCAAAGATTGCGGGAGGATTTGGGGCAGGAGGTTCGCGTGTGAAATACGCCATTATTGGAGTAGAAGGACCTCACGATCAGGCATTTACTGGCAAGGCTCTCAAGCTTTTGGGTTTTAAGGATTTTCGGGACGAGTGGAACAAATTAGATAAGTTGACAAGATTGGATATGTCAAAAGAATTGGAGAGTAAATTCGACAAATTTTGGCACAAGTTTATTCCCCGTTATCCCAAACAAGGAGATTTGTTCAAACGTCTTGATATGCCTTCTATTCTGTTTAATGATAGTATCTCTGTAGCAATTTTTGCCGGTGAAGGCAGCAGCAATCTTGTGACTAATTTGGATGACATTTTATTCGCAAATTATGAGTATCAAACAAACTTGGCAGCATTCGGGATAGTTGCCGATTGCGATAAATCAACTCCCGATCGCATTGTCGAACCATATGCTAAGAAATTCCGAAGTTATTTTCCTAATTTTCCCGATCGCCCTGGTGTTGTAAATACCAATAGCCCGCGTACAGGAGTCTATGTTTTGCCAGATAATGCTTCACAAGGTGTGCTTGATACTTTGCTGTGCAGGTGCGGAGAGATAGCTTATCCCGCTTACATACAGAAAGCTAGTTCCTATCTAAATGAGTTTTCTGAGTCAGATAGAAAATCTTTAAAGTGGAAAAAATTCGATAGAGAAAAAGCTTTAGTTGCTACTGTTGTCAGCGTTCTCAAACCTGGGAAGACTAATACAACAAGTATTGCTGATAATAATTGGGTCAGCGAACAGACAAAGCAGCAGGTTCCTGCTTTGGAAAATTTTATTAAGTTTTTGAGCCAACTTTTGGAAGTGAGTTAATGGACGATCGCACTTCACAAAAAAAAGTGCGATCGCCCTCAACAATTACTCTTTCCAGTAACGGGTTAAAATCCGAATCACCTCACCCGCTATCGGCGATGGTAGAGGCGGGCTCCATTCCCCAACTTCTGCAAAACCTAAAACGTGCAACAGATTAACAATGCTGTCTACCGCTTTGGGAACGCCACACAACAGCAAACGAATCGGTTGCTTACCTTGAGGTACGTCAGGAATTTCTTCCCGAAGCAGCTCGGGAACTGACTTTGGCTGTGATATCATAGACTTTGAATTACACGAATAGTGGAATTGCGATCGCCCTCAAGTTTTCCAGGCCAGGGGCGATCGCTTTTCCGTTTGTACATCCTCAGTCTAGTTCATTTTCTGCAATTAGTCAACTGCTCCAGTTAAATAATTTACCGTAGCGGTTAATTAGCGGTAGTGAAGGTTACGGAATGCTAACATCAGCTTGCAATATCATGGCTAGCAGTTGAGAGTCAGTAGTGATCCGTTGGAAATTGGCAGTTGTGATGGCCGAGCGTAATATCAGCAATAAAGAGTTGGCTGCTTTAATTGGAATGCACCCAACTTCCTTTTCTAGACTCAAAACCCGTCGCCGACTCACCAGAATTGACGAAGCCACTCTCAGCGCTTTGTGCAGAGCACTGAACTGTCAGCCTGGGGACTTAATGGTTTACGAGGAGGACAATCCCGATGGCTTAAAATGACATAATTAACACATTAGAGCGCAGAAAGAAGGGAGGTTCAATGAATCCAAAGACGATTAAGCCGCTAACCCTGCCCTCACTGCTGCTGGCAGATCGCTCTCAACTGCCTGCGTGTCCTGCCGTATACTTCGTTTTAGACGGTGATGCGGTTTTGTATATTGGCAGAACTAGGAACCTTCAACAGCGTTGGCTAGCACATCATCGCTGGTATCAGCTAAAGGTAATGAGTGGTAATATTCGCATCGCTTGGCTCGAATGCAGCGATGCTAGTCTGCTGGTAGCTATTGAAAAAGCCTTGATTGAACACTTCCAGCCATCTCTTAACCGAACAAGGGTTGAAGGCGAACAAAACACCATCAAACTTGTAATTCCCAAGCCATTGAAGATCAGGTTCAAAGCCTTGTGCGTTCGTGCGGAAAGGGATATGAGCAGCGTCGGAGGTCAACTAATAGAAAACTGGTGTCAAGAGCAAGAGCAAGCCCAGGCGAAAGGGGATGAGTCAAACACCTGAAGGGGCGACACCAAAGAGGCGTACAAAGAAAGTACGATCGATCTATGAACTAAATTCCCAGTTGCCTAACTTGCCAGCAAAAAACCTAAAACGAGTCACCAGCTACGTTCCTCCAAACGCCTACAACGTCTTGGAAGATTGGGCCAAGAAAGAAGACCGGACAGTCAGCAATCTCGTAAGTCGGATTGTCTCTGAAGCTGTAGATGCTTACTTGGCTAAAAAGACTACAGAAGATGAACCCAGCAGCAATTAACCTTTGATCTCTACGCTGATGGGTCATTCTCAACTGCCAACCTGTCGGGCCGTTGATTTTGTGTTGGAGTGGGGTTTGGTTTTTGGGTGTTTAGATTACTTTAGCCTAAACTAGATTGTGGTGTGCTACCTTGGCTTAAAAAATCTCTAAAAAATTTGCAGTCAGCTAAAATGACATCGTGAACACGCTACCCCCAAACAATGTGAGTCCTGCAAAATCTCCTAGAGTTGCCTTTTACCCGCCGCCCGAAATCAAGGAGAAGTTAGAAAAACTGGCGAGTATTGAGCGTCGTTCGATTTCCCAAATGGCATTACTTTTGGTGGAAGAAGGACTCGAAAGAGCGCAGAAGGAAGGCAAGTTTAATGAATCCAAAGACGATTAAACTATCAACTACCACTGCGCGCGATCGCTCTCAACTGCCTGCGTGTCCTGCCGTGTACTTTGTTTTGAACGGTGACGCCGTAAGGTACAATAGGGCAGTAAAAGCACAAATAACAGCCTTGCCAGCAAAACTCCCGAGAATAGTTGTATATCTTCCAGAAGAACTTAAAGCAGACCTAGAGCGGTTAGCCAAATCGCATTATCTGCCGGTCTCGAATATGGTGTTGACATTAATTCAAGAAGCAGTAGATGAGGCTAAATCTGAGGGGAGAATTCAAAGCGACGATCGCTCCCAGCAACAGAAAAGCGACAGCGACGAGTAATATCATTTAAGGTTGTTTCTGGATGATTTAACCGCAGAGGACGCAGAGAGCACAGAGGAAGAGAAGAGAGAGATGAAACATGGTGCACACGCTACCTATTACTTACTCTTCGCCAGATGAATGTCTATTTCCTGCTTCAGCTCGGTCGGTCAAATTCAGCAACCTGTTTTTGACCAAGAGAGGTAATTGCTAAGACTAAAACACTTAACGTAAGGCCTAAAATCGCATAACTCGGTAGTGAAAAAATAGTTACTTTAAACAAATAAGGCAATTCCCCCCCCTTCCAGTTCCACCGCTTTCCTAGAAACACCAACAGCCCGCCATGAATCACAGCGGTTTGCACCATCACACAGCCCGCCGCCAATAACCAAACCGACATTCTTTGCCTAGAGAAGGCACAATTTTTAATCTGAAAACATAAATCATTCAGCAAAAAAACCACCGCCGGTGCTAACATCACAGAACTGGTGGGCTGAGAATAGTTGATAGCAATACTCAAAGTAGAAATTAGCACCATTTCAGATAAGTCAACCTTTTTTGACCAAGCATTGCGAGATTGTTTTTTGTAAAAATACCAACTCACTAAACCAACTAGCAGCAGAACAATCAAGTCAGAAAATAGCTTCGCCACGAAGGGACTATCGGGGAAAAATCTCGGCCCCATAACCCTTAAATCAAGGCGACTCATAGAAATATAAGCATTATTCGATGGATCGTTGAGCCAGAGTGGAAATCCACGAGTCGCATCCTGTATAAATCCTGTTAAGGAATTGCCCGTTACAGCTAGACCTATAACTGCCAAAAAAGTTACCGTCACTAGAGATATAAAAACTAGCTGAAACCGTCTTTTGATTAAAAAATACGGAATAAACAATATAACTAAAGTTGGTTTAAAAAGTGCGATTCCTAATAGAAATCCTGCCATTATATCCTGATTTTTTCTAGCATAAATAAACATCCCTAACAGCAGAACGGCAATAAAAGTGGCCACATTGCCAACTTGAAGATCGAAGACAAAACCGTAGAGGAATGCAACTGATATACAACAAATAGTCCTAAAAGCTCGTGAGTGCGACACCAACAAGATATTCGCTCCCCATAAAACAAAACCTGTGGCAATAAGATGCAGCCAAGTCCAGATTGTGAAAGCAGTCTTCATCGGGAAATAACCCACAAACCACAGCGGAGGAATGATATTAGGTGGATAAACAAAAGAAGGAATAAACCCACACACTTTAGTGATGCTACAGAAACCGATGTTAAACACCTCCACATTAAAGGGACTCAAATGCTGATGGGCTAATCTACTCGCTACATAAAACCACTTAAAATCCCAGTAAGGCGGATCTGGCCGATTAGTCAGATTGTAAACCAACCAACCGGTATAACAGATAAATCGGGTGAGAACTAATACAATAACTGCTTGCAAAATAAAGTTAACGAAAGGTTGACGAAAAAACTGAGTCAACCTTTGGATAGAAGGATGTTTTAAAAACAAAGAATCTTGCCATGCTGTTTTTTCGCTATCTAATCGCCAATTAAATTGTAGAAATAAAGCAACTGTAATTATAATTATTACATTCCAGAAGCCAAAGCTAATCATAGGAAACAAGTTTAATAAAATTACTATGTGATGATATCACAACCATAGATCATCAACTACAAGTCAGCCTTTGAACCTAGAATCTAGACGTTTATTCCTGGTTTCTACCTAACTCTCTTTTCTCTCTTTTCTCTGCGTCCTCTGCGCCCTCTGCGGTTAGAAAAAAAAATCTTATTCACAAACGAAATAGCATTGCCATCTAAAAGCCCGATCGCACATTTGCGCCTTATAACCCTGTTCACCCCCAAACATATGCGTTACCCTAGTTGACTACAACTTGTACCGCACTCCCCAACTAAATTCATGCTTTCCCGCATCAAAGAAGTAGCCGCCAACCTAGCACCCCGCTTAATCGAAATTCGCCGCCACATCCACTCCCACCCCGAACTCAGCGGCCAAGAATATCAAACCGCCGCCTACGTAGCCGGAGTTCTCGCCTCCAGCGGAGTCCGCGCCATAGAAGGAATCGGCAAAACAGGAGTGCTCGGCGAAATCAAAGGCCACAGCAGCGAGTCCCGGTGGCTGGCAATTCGCACCGATATGGACGCTTTACCGATTCAAGAACGCACAAACTTAGAATTTGCCTCCCGCAACGAAGGAGTCATGCACGCCTGCGGCCACGACATCCACACCACCGTCGGTTTGGGCGCAGCAATGATATTGTCTCAGCTAGAAGAAAAATTGCCCGGTCACGTCCGCTTCTTGTTTCAGCCTGCAGAAGAGATAGCCCAAGGTGCTCACTGGATGATTAAAGACGGGGCGATGCAAGATGTTGCCGGCATCCTCGGAGTGCACGTTTTCCCGACCATTCCCGGCGGTTGCGTCGGTATCCGCCACGGGGCACTGACGGCGGCGGCAGATGACCTAGAATTGATTGTGATCGGCGAATCCGGCCACGGTGCGCGTCCCCACGAGGCGATCGACGCAATTTGGATTGCTTCTCAGATAATTACCACCTTGCAGCAGGCAATTAGCCGCACGCAAAATCCTTTGAGGCCTGTGGTTTTGACGATCGGGCAAATTAACGGCGGACGAGCGCCGAACGTGATTGCCGATCGAGTAAAATTATTGGGAACCGTGCGATCGCTGCATCCGGAAACCCACGAAAACCTGCCGGCTTGGATCGAACAAATTGTCTCCAGCGTTTGCGCGACATACGGCGCTAAGTACGAACTCACCTACAAGCGCGGCGTGCCCGGAGTCCAAAACGACCCAAAACTCACACAATTAGTCGAAACTGCGGCTTTAGAAGCTTTAGGTCGATCGCACGTCCAAATTTTACCAGAACCATCCCTCGGCGCCGAAGATTTTTCGATGTACTTAGAACACGCACCCGGAACCATGTTTCGCTTAGGAGTGGGACTGACTGACAAACCCAACTATCCCCTCCATCACCCGCAATTTGAAGTCAATGAAGCCGCGATCGTGACCGGCGCTGTCACCTTGGCCTATGCCGCCTGCCAATATTGGAAACAGCATCAAGGTTCACGCTAATAGTCTTGGACGTATGGGTGGTCAGCTAACTAACCGTAGGGTACTTAGCGGCAAAAATGTTTAGTCTTGGGTAAAAACATTCAGCCCTGACCCACCCTACAATAACTACAATAATTAATGATAGAAAATTTTATGAACCTAGATTTCGATAAATTCTGGAATGCCTGCAACCCCAGTGAGTCTCTAAAATTAGGCAATGCCGAAGATCGGCGGTATTACATTGATTTTTCTGAGGTGCGTGGCGGGAAAATTATTAACGTACTCAAAAAGACAATTATCCGTTCGTCATCAGATAAACCGACTTGCCAATTATTTACCGGACACATTGGTTGCGGTAAGTCTACTGAATTGTCGCGACTGCAAAAAGAGTTGACAGATGAGGGGTTTCATGTAGTTTACTTCGAGTCAACACAAGACCTTGATGAAATGGATCTCGATTTGACAGATATCATGTTGGCGATCGCCCGGCGAGTCAGCCAAAGCTTGGAAGAGGGCAAAATTTCGTTGCAGCCCCAGGGTTTTAAAGACTTCTTAAAAAATAGTTGGAATTTTTTACAAACCCCTGTGACTTTAGAAGCTGAAGGAGAACTTTTTGGCAGCAAATATAAGGGCAATACAGACGGAAATCTGGAAGTTTCCCTGCCTTTAGGTATCGCCAAAATTACTGCCAAAACCAAAAGCAATCCCGACTTGCGTTCTAAACTGAGACAGTACATGGAACCGCAAGCTAATAAAATGTTAGAACTGATTAATCAAGAAATTATTGATGTAGCCATTAATCAGCTAAAGCAGCGGCGTAAAAAAGGATTGGTGGTGATTGTTGACAACTTAGACCGGATAGTTTTTCGACCCAATGCAGCGGGGCGACTGTTGCCAGAATATATCTTTATTGACCGGGGCGATCAGTTGCGGCAACTGAATTGCCATTTAGTTTATACCCTGCCGCTGGGGTTGATTTTTGGCAATGAAAGTGAGATTTTGAAAAATCGATTGGGGGGCGGAGTTGACCCGAAAGTTTTGCCGATGGTACCAGTAAAGAATAGAGACGGTAGCGAATGTATTGAGGGAATGAATTTGCTGCGGCGCATGGTGATGTCGCGGGCTTTTCCCGATGTGCCAACCGAGGAACATATCACATTAATTACCGAAGTTTTTGACAGTCCTGAAACTTTAGATGAATTGTGCCGAGTCAGCGGAGGTCATCTGCGAAACTTGATGGGGATGCTGTTTGGTTGCTTGCAGCAAGATGACCCTCCTATTTCGCAAAATGTGTTGAAATCAGTGATTCGCAGTGCCCGCGACAGCCTGAGTCGCGGCATTGATAATGATGAGTGGGAATTACTCTTTAAGGTGGTGAAAGAACAAAGCATTAAGGGAGATAAAGAATACCAAGATTTGCTGCGAAACCTGTGGGTTTTTGAATATGTAGACCCTCAAGGAATTTGGTTTGCGTTGAATCCGCTGTTGATGGAAACTGACAAATTTAAGCTGTGGCAGCAGCAAAATTGTTGAGATTATGGTAAACTCAAATCTAGCCGAAGATATTGCAGCAGAAAATCAGCGATCGCTCTCTACTTTGGTACGGACGATCGCCCGCTTTCAAGGAAAGTTTTCTTTAACTTTAGTGCGCTGCAATTATGCTAGCTTGCGTTCTGCAATCCTGGACAAATTGCGCGATCGCTCGACTGTTGAATATCAAGAATTAGTCCTCGAACCTGCCACCAAAACACTTTATCAAACCATTCTCAATGCCGTCCAAGAGCAACCGCCGAAAGCTTTGATAGTTGTTGGTATAGAATCGGTGGTGGCGATTGATGACCTGTTAGCGGGGGCTAATAGAGCGCGAGACCAATTCAAACAAGATTTTGCTTTTCCGTTGATATTATGGGTTACGGATTCCGTACTGTCTAAATTTAGTCGATCGGCGAGTGATTTGAAGTCTTGGGCTCCTCCTCCAATTCAGTTTACCATGCCGCCCGATGATTTGATGAATTTGTTGTGGCAAAAAGCAGAGCAAGCTTTTGCTAATGTTGAGAATTTCCAATTAGATGACTGTAAAATTGAGTTTTTGAGGAATGACCTGTCAAGTTTGGGAGAAACATTAAAACCCGAATTGCACGCAAGTTGGCTATTTATTGGGGGTTTAGTTGCATTTCATAAAAATAAAATAAATTTAGCGATCGAACATTATGAGGAAAGTTTGACATTTTGGCAGCAAAATCGCCACTTAGAAAGGCAAGGAATTGTCTGCCATAAAATTGCTCAAGCTTACAACCGCCAAGCTGAATTGCACCGGGCCGGCAAGCTGGAGTATTGGCAAAAATCTAGAAAGTATTTGCAGCAATCTCTGGAGAGTTTTGAGCAAGTGCAGCGACATGATTTAGCGGCTAAATGTATTAGCGAACTTGGCGAAGTGCTGCGACTTTTACAAGATTGGGAAGAATTGCAAAGTTTAGCTAAAAAAGCCTTAGAAATGCACAAAATTTACGGCACTCCGAGTCAAGTAGCTGAAGATTACGGCTTTTTGGCTGAGGTGGCGCTGCAACAATCTCAGTGGGAAAAAGCTTGCGAATCGGCTAAATTAGCATTGTCGGTTTTGGCACAAGCAGGAATAAATAAAAAAGAGACTGGTTTGTATCTGCTACTTTTGGCAAAAGGGCAGCGAAATCTTATCCCCTGTTCGACAGTTAACCCCCCCCAGCCCCCCCTTGCTAAGGGGGGGAGTGAGGGGAGCATCCCGCTTTTTAACTAAGCATACCTACCCATTTTAATCTCATTATTTAAATACGCACATCTTAGTCTTAAAATTTGAGGCACGTTTTTTTCTTTCCACTGTGCACCTACAATCTTAAT
>Ga0247770_1000960_pt1 | contig 25627 bp, 30 predicted proteins | sample UWRJL136409B6_FD_179943 | JGI IMG/M metagenome (GOLD analysis project Ga0247770, IMG submission 179943) | Plant litter microbial communities from Arlington Agricultural Research Station in Wisconsin, United States - UWRJ-L136-409B-6 | ecosystem: Environmental > Terrestrial > Plant litter >... | reverse complement strand
TCTTCGCCTCCTCTTACGGCCGCGCAAAGGTCGCTACTATGCACGCAGATTTGAAGAAAAAAGACACCGAGACATCCCGGAATGCACGCTCGGCTCCTGGAAGCGTCGGGTATATGCTTCCTCGGACAGCCAGCATGCATCAACATCAACCCGCTTATCCCACGACCAACATGAAGCGCAAAAGATGCTATCAAACTCAGTAACTGCCGCTGCCCCCCTTGAGACCGTTGTCTGTATCCCCTTTGCTGGCACTCCTGATTCTCGGCTCCAGCGGAAACACGGACCTCTCCGGCGTCACGCCATCAAACAACTGACGCCAGCGCTGTTGCAATGCTTCCGGTGTCTTCCATGCGTGTTCTGGGTCGCGGAGCCACAGCCGTACGAGGTGGCGTCTGAAGATTGAAGCAGTCAGTCATCCGTACTCGCAGCTCAGAAAAGAATGAAGGGAGGATGGGGGAGCGAAACTTACTGCTTCTCCTCTGAGTCTTGGAAGCCGCCGCGAGCGTGGAAGATGCTGAGGTTGTTGACGTACTGGATGTCGCCGCGGTGGAAGTCGAGCGAAGCAGCGTACTTTTCCGCTGTGAAGTGCAGAGCGTCCAGCGCTTCTGCTTGAGCCTCCGTGATAGGTGGAATATCTGCCGAGCGCGGAAGACCCCAGTACCCGGTGAAACTTCGGCGAGCGTATTGGATGATAAGGCGCTCCGGATCAGTTGCTGTGGCGGGTTGATGGTGCAGGAGAGGGATAAGCGTATAGGGTTTGTCGAGCCTGCCAAATCTGGGAGCACCTTGGGTCTCAGTTGTGTCACTTACAAGGAGAACGGATGCAAAAACTCACCCGTCGGCAGCCCACGGCTCGGAAAGGGTTCGAATCAGGTCCGGCCGCGTCGCTGCCAGCTCGTTGTACACCTTCCAGCTGCTGGAGAGGTAGCTCTGCCCGCCTTGCGCTGCCTCTCCAAGAGCGAACAGCGCAATAACATCCCCGATGTCGGTGTGGAAGACTTGTTGCTCTGCGGTGTATGCAGGGGCACCGATCTCAGTCGAGTCAACGCGGGATGTGAGATCTTTGATATGGGCGAGCACCACATCGGCTGGCTGACCATTATGCTGATGGTCCTGGCGGGCGCGGATTGGGGCGACGTGGGCGGAGATGCCGGCATATATGATGATGTTCTCTTCGCGGGTGTGGAGATGGACAGGTACACCCTGGACTACCTTGAAGCCATGGCCGTTGTGGATCTCGTCCGAGATCTCCCGCAACTTTCCATGAAGATTCGGCAGCGGGAACGTCTCTTGCGTGATGTAGCCCAGGGGTTGATTGGTTTCTGGGTATTGATATCAGCGGGACAGTCCTCGCAGTAACAGGTGGTGGAAGGGTAATCTCACTCTTGAAGTGCGCAAGTGCGGCCTCAATCTCACGCAGGTCATCATCGGACAGTCGGTAATTCCAATCGTACCGCTCAAAGAGGTCATTCCCGTCCCAGACGAGCTTGGATTTGAGCTCTGCGGGATATCCGACCGGCAGTGTGGATTCGAGCGTCTCGGTTTCTCGCCTACGCTTAATCCTTTCGAGGTACTTATCGTGGTCGGGAGCGTAGCCGATGTCTGGCTGTCCGGGTGGGCCCGGCCGAGTCGAAGGTGTCGGGACCACCGTTGGTGCCATAGCTTCCGGAGGCAAATTGCTACCCTGGTACACAGACAGAAGTGGGTAGGGTGGGCGGGGGTATATTACTTGACAGAAACGAGCACGTGGTGCGCCTGCTTCCCATGTGTGTGGCAAGACGGGATACTCATTCAAGGACGCGCTAATGCATTTTATAAGAGGAGTTTGCCACCATCCGAGACGAGACCCGAAGGATCGGGCCGCGACGGCGGTTATGACGTGCTGGATGGTGGAAGGCATTAGTGATATCACGAGGCGGGGAAGCTGTCTGTTTTGCGACTGCTCCCCCTCTCGTTTGGGATGTCGCAATTGTTGGGCAAAATACGCCATCCCCTGGTCCTAAAGGAGCATGTTGCTCGGTGGGTGATACCGCGCTTAGCGCGTTGAGGAGTGTTTATTTGTCGTTTGGACTCTCTTGAATCCCCGATTTTGAACTCAGGAGTTGGCAACCAAGACTTCTGGTTCGCCAGTTTTCGATGTCTGCGAAACTTTGTTTTTCCCGTCCCATTGTTGGGCACGCAGTACTATCACGAGGGCCACTAAGAACAGGATGCCACAAGGCGTAATAATCACGAAGAAGTTGACATTATTACTGCAGTAGAGTTACCTAACTTCACCACCTATGCCTCACGTTCGCAAGTACCTTCCGCACGGCAGTACTACCCTACGGGCAACCAATCGGCCTCGACCCGGGGCCTGATATACCTTTCGGCCGTCATCCGGCATATGCTGTCTATCTGGAATCAAGATGCTTGGCTGAGTCTGCGGGTACGCGACGGGATGATAAATGTCTTGCTCGGCATCAAGGTCCCCGAGCTTGACACATTGAGCCGCGCTTACGGCGGGGGAGAGGCAATGGCGGAAGAGGCTAGAAATGTACATGGAAGATGCGATGCCTCTTGGCTGAAACAGCCTGGCTGACTGAGACGAGTTTGGGCATATATATGTTTTCCTATTTACCTTACTTAACAAGTAATATCTTAGGGATATATCGGTTAGGTATCTTAGTAGCTTACTAATCTATGCTAGGGAGATACTGAAATACTAGGTAGTTAAGTGAGGATGGCAACTGTAAGTTTACAATGGATATCCAACTATCGCCCCAGTGCTCTTCTTGAGGGCCGCTCATTGTAGTCTCAGCTCCCTTATATTTTCCTGCTCCACCGCGAGGACAGCCTCCGCATCGCAACCTTCGACGTAGGCTTCTTCAATGACCCGATAATACTCGGTAGATGCGTCACTTTGCTTTCCAGCCTCCGCTCCTGCCCGTTGCACCGACCGTAGCAACACTCCAGAGAGGCACGACACGAGATACGCGACACAGTCTCCCGCGTCGGCGGCAGCAGGGACAAGTGCCAGTCGACCCAGCGATGTCGCCGCGATTCTTCGAGCCATTGTACGCTTGTCCGCCGTGTTAAAGAAGGCTTGAGTAGGTTCTAGAGAGCCCGATTTTCGGTAGTTTACGTAATCCTCCCTGGAGAAATCCGGTATTGCGAAGAACTCGTGTGCTGGTTTGTTTCCATTTTGGCCCGTCAGCAGGGCCCATTCAGTGTCGATATGACTCTCGTCGGTCGGTTTGATTTCAGCGCGCAGCGATCTGACCGTCTCAAAAAATCCCTCCATCCCAGAGTCTGTACTAAGCGTAGGGAGTCCGTAAGAGAGACGACGGAACTGCGTCTCAGCGGTCTTAACGATGGTCTCGCTAATTATGCCCCTGACGACAAGAATGCGGTCGCTTTCCATGTGAAAGGGGGGAGGGTCGCACACGGGAAGTGGTGTTTGCTCCGGGGAGCCTATGCCATGACTGCCCGATAGAGGTACTGTCATCTTGATCAGGGTCCAGTCTGGCACCCACGACGGTAAGCCGGATAGATGATCCCTCGCCAGCTCCTTGCGCAGTAGCTTATCCTCCTCAGCACTGTCGTACACAGCGCACTGAGACAGTATTGCTAGGCTGTTTAGTTTGCGCATGAAGTGAAGGGCAACTCTCGTGTACAGCTCCGCTGTGTCGAGAGAATAGTCTGGCTCGCAGGGCCATTCTTCTTTCTCCAGCAGGTTCAACAGAGCAAAGATCTTGTCTCTCGGGTCGGTAGCAAGTCGCAGTCTCGCCGTGTTCCGGAGCGCATACCAGAGGCTTCTTTTGGCGGGTGACTCTCGCATCTCAAAGAGTGTGTTTGCTACCGAACCCAAAAGCTTTATGTACAGCGTGAGCGGCAGTTGTGGCGATATTGTGCGAATCCGAGTTTTCTCAAATTGAAGGAGATCGCTCGCAATGATTACTTGACTCCACGGTCGAATCTCGTTTCCGCACATGACGATGGACTCGGAGAGGTTTGCAAAGTACGCCTCTTGCAGCACCCACATCCTCCTCCACCAGGGGAGGCCGAAGAGTGTGCAAAGCGGCCGCCAAATCAAGCCGTTGACGACGTCCGAGTCCGACAATCCACCCGAGGACGCGACTTTGGCGGCAAAGTCGTCCACATCTCCTGTCTCGCAGAGCATATCGACGTGCGCGAAGGCTAAGTCGCTATCCTCGAATGCGCGACCCAGCCAGATGACAACCCGGGATGCGCGCTGATACACGTAATGCATCTGCGGAACGTGCATGTTCTTCTCGTCGATGTCATCCTGATTGATGCAGATGGCATCGATCCACAGGATTCGAGGCCGATCCTCGTAGCGCAGGGCCAGGAGCGCGGCGTAGAGATTGCCTCCGAGGAGACACACGCGACCGTTGACTGCGACTGGGCCTTTGTGGGTGGGGCTGCCCCAAGTGTAAGAAAGGGCTTCAAAACGGTCCACGCCGTGGGCATCGCAGTCGGCCTTGCTCTGCAGGAGCTTGCCGGACAATTGTGCGGTTGGCGGTCCCGGCAACAGGACGAACATGCGCAGCCATATGCCCTCAGGGGTGATGATGTTCTGGTAAACTGTCGGATCCATGGCAAAGAGATGATACCGGATTTTGTCGGTGTTGGGGCATTAGCTAGGTGGATCTCCGGAGTGGTTGTGGACGTTTGGATGTCGGCCTGAGACTTTCTGCAGCTCCAGGCAGCCATCCGTATCGGCGCCGGTTACTAAGAAAAGCGACCTCGAGAAGGTGCTGCGGGGTGCCTCCGAACAATGACACCTCAACCACCACAGGAGTTGAGACGGATTCCATCAACCCATACACTACAGCCAGCCATGGCAATAACCATAGCCACCGCTCCGCACAGAGCCAACACGATCCCCCCAAACGGCGGTGCCAGCCACGCGCGAGAAATTCTCAACGTTGTCGCTCCATGCCAAGACCCGAGCATCAACGCGAAGCGGACCGTGATCCACTCCTCCTTCGGGGCCGATCTTCCTCCCGTCCTGCACCCTAGCCCAAACGGCTTCGTCCATGCCGTGATCAGCGCATTCAACAACCACCACCACCTGACCATTCGCCCAGATGACATCTGGCTGGCCATCGTCACCCAGCTGTCGTTCTTTATGCATCAGATGGAGCGTAAGGTGCACACACCTTCAACGACAACAACAACCTCGCCATCTCAATCCGCAGAATTATCCCAGGCCCCTCGCGGCGCGGCAATAACGGCATCGAAGCGGAAAAACACGCTGGTAGCCAGATACCGCGTTGGCGATCGCTTCTCCCTCGACTTCGCAAACTTCCCTGAAGACATTGCTCTCACCATCAACGCAACGGGCCAACGTTCGCTCCCCGAGTTCCGCGCTTGGCTGACACCTAGCTTCAGTACCACGACAAGAGACGACGTCGTCGCCGCTCTCGCGGTCATGATGGGCACTCTGCAGGCGAGGTTTCAATATGCGTGCTGGTTCCGCTGCGGCATCCCCTCTGTCACCGTGCTCGGGGAGAAGCAGGATTACGAGGATATCCTAGCGAGGGTCCAGACCATCAAGAACGGCGGGTATGGGGGCGAAGCTATGGAGTTCGGCCACATGGTTTCGGTGGTGTTGAGCGGGTTCTTGTTGACGTTTGAAGATCCGGAGGGAGATGAGTCAAGGTCGTTCATGAGGCAAATGATATGGAACGCGGGCCGTGGCTTCGAGGGCAATGACTGCGTCGGAGATGCGGGTGATGGCGCAACCCCGGAGAAGAGAGGGTGGTATAACGGTTGGATCACGACCTTCTGCTATTGGGACGAGACTGGAACGGTACAGCTGCGCTGGGACGAGGAGACAGGTTTCCCCGAGATGAACGGAATGAGCGTGCCAGGAGGGTTCACGCGAGTGCCGATAGCCCTTGAGGATCGAGAGGGAATTGTGGAGGCCGAACTGCTAGGTGGTTCGGTGGGAATTTTGTGTTCGAGCAGTCGGACCATCTCGGCCGAGACAGATGACGAGGGAAATCCAGTCATTGGGCTTGACACAGTCCAACCGCAGATCGGGTGGGTCATGTACGAAGAGGGGATAGACGAAGCCGCACAGGGTCTTGTTGATCCCGCTCCCGAGGGCGTCACCCGGGTGTTCCATGTTGACAGAGATTCCAGTCAATAGAGATTGGTCTGCCGTGTTGACATTCTCAGTGGGCAGTTGGCGGTCCGGGTACAGTGGTGCCAGTTTGTTTCGTCTCTCCATGGCATCTGACCGAACAGTTTTGCAGTTCTGATCCATTTCTCGTGTTCACCAGCAACGGCGGGGACTTTGATTCTTCAAGTCCTTTGATTGATAATCTCATCCACCTCATCTCCCCCCATCACAAAACCCCTGTCTCCCTCGCCATCTCCAAAATCCCATCCACCACCAATTGCACATCACTCGACTTAAACGGCAGCCTATGCCCCCCATCCCACTTCACCAACCTCGTCGTCCCCTCCTTACAATACAACTCCATCATCCTCCGATGCCTCACCACCCCCGGATCCTGCAGCCCATGCACATGCAGCGTCGGCAGCCCAATCGCATGCTCCCCCTCCCTCGTCTCCGGCCACTCCTCAAACCTCATCCCTACCGTCTCAGCCGTATCCACCCCCCTCGGCCTTTCCCCTTCCAACTCCCCCTTCGGATCCAACAGCGCCACCGGCGCACTCCCCGCCATAAACACCCCAAACCTTAACCGCACATCCATCCCCATCGGCCGCGGCAACGGCCTCGGATCAAGCCACCCCGCCAACCACAACAGACTCGCCGCGATCTTCGCCCCCTGCGAAAACCCCAGCACGCCAACCCACTCCCCCGTCGCACCGGCATCGTCATCCGCGTCCATCGCGTCCCGACACACCTGCAACACTGCGCGGGACGCTTCCTGCGCCGTCACGGCCTCGTGGTGGTCCTCGTAGCGCAGCCAGCGGTAGCACGGGCCGTGCGAGGCGCCGTACACGGAGGTGATGGCCGCGTGGGGCGGGCACGGGTAGGGCGCGTTGGCGAAGACGAGGCGGAAGGTGGGCGAGAGGAGAGTGAGGAGCGTGCGGCATTGCAGGCGGAAGATGGTGGCGTTGACGCCGCCGCCGTGGAGGCAGAGGATGCGCGGGTGCGGGAGGGTTGGGTCTGTTGCTGTCATTTTTTGTGTAATGATTTTCTTTTGGTTGAGGGGTGAACAGAAGAGGTGTGAATGGAGGACGTCGGGACGAGGAAGGATGCTGTGCTGTGCTGTGGATGTTGAGGGGCCGTTGGTGCTTCGGTGTGCGTGTGTTGAGTCGTTGGACCTGCGAAGAGATGGGAAATGGGCTTGGTGCATGTCGATCATCCCGCGCCGTTGTCGCATTGGCGGGGTTCTAATACCGCCCGAAGACACCCGTAAGCGCCGGTGCGGATTGGCGCCAAGTCCGGGCCCCAATCACGGACGACCGGTGGGTAACTCCGGGGAATCCTCTATTTTATTGTTTACTTCTCCTAGCGCAGAACATACCCCTTAGTACAGACTAGGTAGCCATATTTTCAATCGATACTGATATATTAAAAGTGAGTGGTGTTTCAATCTTTTAGAGCTCAGGCAGGAGAATATTCCGAACTCCCTTCAGCAACCAAGACGCAGTCCGCCTCACTTGCTGACACCCTTCGCCCAAAACTCGCCTACGAAATCCTCAATGTCCTGCCACAGCACCTCGGGCTGCTCAAGGGCAGCAAAGTGGCCTCCCTTTTCGCAGTTTAGTCAGCAATGAATACCCAAGAAACCTTAACCAGATGATTGACGTACCTTTCCATGCTTCCGATACCAACTCACCTTCCCCGTGTGGTCAATCCAAGCCTTCGGCGGGTTCGCAATCTCCTTAAAGAACCACGAGTACCCCATCGGCACCGTGACATCCCGCCATCCATCAGTCAGCACGCCCAACCCCTGCACAGCCAGACGGTGGTGGTACATGGAGGTCGGGTAGCAGCGCGAGAACCAATACAGCGACACGTTAGTAAGTACCAGGTCGCGACATGTCTCGCTGGTGGTGGGGTTGAAGACACTGGAATCCGTCCAGGCCACCATCTTCTCGCCGATCCACGCGAGCAGGCTCACCGGGTTGCTGCCGATCACGAAGCCCGCTGTCGACGGACGCGTGCCATCGAGCTGAATGAAAGCCGTGCCGCGTGCGAGGAACTCGCCTGTGCTTGCCAGCGAGGCTATCTCGTCGGGCTCGTACCGCCCGCCGCGCCTGGAAATCAAACAGTTAGAGAGGGCTTTGTTTCTGCGCAATCAAGGAGCAACTCACACATCCGCCTCGACGTCGACACCCTCGGGCGGCGGGATATTGAGCATGTTGACGTGCACGAGACGACATGCCGGGTCCAACGATGCAACAACAGGGGCGGTTGCACCGCCGAGGTCGCCCCCCTGAACAACGTACCCGGATGACGACGAGGCAAACCCGAGGGCGTGCATCAGTTTGGACACTAGCCGTGCATTGTCGACATGACTGAAGTCGCGATCCCGCGGCGGCGGCGACGAGAAGCCATACCCGACGAAATGCGGTACTATGACGTGATATGGCAACTCGGCTGGGGCAGCGGTATGTTGCGCGCGCACATGTTGGAGGAGCGGGAGGAACTCGAGCACCGAGCCCGGCCACCCGTGCAAAAGAAGGATTGGGATGGCGGAGGGGTTAGGAGAGAACAAGGCGAGGAAGTGGATTGTGTATATGCTGCCGTCGTCATCGGCGATGGTGATTGTATATTGCGGAAACGAGTTGAGGGTTGATTCCCACTTTCGCCAGTCGTAGTCGTTCTGCCAGTGCTTGACGACGTCGACAAGCACATCCCGTGGTATTCCAAAGAAGCCATCATCGTGCGAGTTCTCCCAGTTTGGGGCTGCGATGTGGGATAGCCGGAGAAGTGTCTTGAGATCCTCGAGCTCTTCATCTGGGACCGAGATGGAAAAGGGGGTGAGGTTTGCCGACGGATCGGCAGGGTGTGGTAGGGTGCTGAAGGGAATGGATGCCATTGTTTGTCTGTCTCTGTAAAATGAGGTCCTGCCTATTCTGGGTGATGTCTTCTGGCATTGTTCACAGCAATCTTGTCGAGGGACGAAGCCTTTTCTATCTTTTATTGCAAGTTGCGAAATGGCAGTGTACCGCATGCTCGGCGGTGCGATGCGTAACTCCGCCGAGCCCGACGGAGTTTTGTCTGTCGTACCATCGTCCATCCTCCCGTCCCTCCGGCACGGGGAACGAAGCCTTGGCAGAACCGAACCCGGCATGTCCCTTTATTCGGGCACAATTTTCGGCTTCTGACAGCTGTCAAACGGTTTGCCCTTATCTAACCGATCGTTATACCAGAGGCAGCCCGAGCCAAGCGATTAGGTTGTGAGTGGCTGAGGTGCTATGCCGCATTTCATTGATGCCAAGAACGCCCGCCCAGGTTGGTTCTTTCAGCTGAACGCGCTATCTGCCGGGGAGGGGTTGGCCCGAATGACGCGCCAGGAATATTTTCACCGCTTCTCTTTTCACTGCGTATTGCCCGCTTCATCCTGCTTTCATTTGCGCCTGGTCGGGGATCTTGCATATCATCTCGACGCCATCGACCCGTTGGTCTCGATTGAGGGCAGAATCTAGCGGGTGTTGGACGGAGATCACGTCAGCTTACCGGCCGCACTGCTTGGCTCACAGTGGATCTCGTTAGGCCTGGCGACCACAAAAACCAGCTCCTGGAGTCCCTTCAACCCCCAACCTTCACATCATCACCAACCATGTCGTCCGACAGTGAAGACGGCGGCGGTATCGAGCCTGCCTTCGAAGCCCCATCTCGTCCATCGTCTCGCGGGTCGCGATCGTCTCGTGTGTCGTCGGTATCGAGCAGCGCCAGCGGCTCACACGCTTCCCGGCGGTCCAGCAGGTCAGGCAGCCGCCATTTGGCGACCGGAATCCCAGCGCACACGGGAGAACCCCACCCGCACCAGTACGGCGACAACAGCCATAACTCCCATCATAACTCCCATGTCTCAGACAGCCATCACCACACCAAACACGAATCCGGTCATAATCACCATGAAATTCAACCCTTCAACGTCGGATCAACGCATGGGAAAGACGACGAGCCGGGGCCATGGCCCCCCGAGCACTCCCTCCTCTCGCGTCTGGCGCTGCCACTAGCGCTGATCGTCGGGGCTGGAATCATGGGCGGCGCGACCTACGCCGTCGTCGCTCGAGTGCAAAATCTCATCGCCAATGCAGCTGTGGACGGCGACCTTGCCTCATGGAAGCGAAAGGCGCGCGTCGATGTGTACGATGCGTGCTACCTGGGCTGCACATCGTGCAACGACCCTGAATTCGCCTTCAAGGCGTGCAAGACGACAGCGCAGGCGATCGTCAAGGGCATCAACTGCGACGGCAACCAGATGTGGAACTGGGCCGCCGAGGACCGCTACCCAGACAAGTGCCTCACCGCCGTGGCCGGGATCCTTATGGGCGACGCCCTCGAGCGTCTCAAGCAGTCGTACCGCAGCCAACTCGGCCTCATCGCCCTGACGCTCATTGGCGGTCTTATCGCCGGCGTCTTGGCCTACAAGCTGATCCGGATGGCAACCATGAGCAAAGCCGAGCGTCACGCCGCCCGCTCCCACAGGACTTGGTCTCTATTCAAGCCGAAAACGTGGGGGAAATCCTCCTCCTCCTCACCTACCTGGAACAGCCCCTCCAAGCCCAAACGCGGCGGCAACAAGAAGCTCCTCGCCGCCTTCCTCGGTCTCTTTGGCGCGCGCTCCGCCCACGCCTACGCCTGTACCGGGCGCGAAGCCGGATGGAACCAACACTTCGCCTCCCCAAACGGCACCATCTCGGGCGTCGTCCACAGCTGGTTCAGCGAGTGCCGCGACCGGCAGGACTGCCACAAGACGTGCAAGAACACCTGCACCACTAGCTCGAGCGGCGTCCGCACATGCTCGGACAAGTGCACCAACGACTGCAAGACCGTCACCATCAGCGAGCGCGTGCCCAAGGACTTTGTCGACCATGTGCTGCCCAAGGTGAGGGCTTGTGGGTTCCAGGTGCGCGATGCGCCGGATGGAAAGACGGTTGCAACGCGGGTGGGAAATGCAGGGATTGAGAAGAATTACTGGGTGCGGATATTGGTGAGTGGGCTGAATGTGACGAAGCCGACCGAGACGGACGAGATGGTCATGTGTCTTCACAGGATTGGCAATCAGTGATAGTTTTGGGGGGTTCAGGTTGTGTTTCTTGGCTGGAGTTTGTTGCTAGGAAAGCGAGTTGGAGATTGTTTGTGGAGTGAAATTGACACTTGATATTTTGGGCAAACGACGCGAAAAGAGATTACGAAGCTTGTGTTGATCATGTCGGTCGTTTGGGACGGTTTGCCCGCGGATTACGTCGTGCGCGGGGGATGTTTGCTTTCGGCCACCGGACTCATATTTCGGGCCGCTCGGTCAGTGAGAGCTCCTCAGATAGCGTGTTTCTCAACTACAGTGCTTGCGCCGAAACTGATGGTTTGTCTGCTGTGTCATGGAGTTGTGAGGTCAAATGTGGATCCCAGAGTACCGAGGGCCCGATGGATCCGGAATGGAGCCTCCTTCTGAGAGACCGATCAAGTGGCAAAAATGTCAGCCCCACTCGAGTGGAACTCAATCTTGCAGGCAGCAAAAATGAATCTCCTCGACCGGAATCGAGCCGGTGACCTTTCGGTATATGATCTTTCAATTACAGCCGAACGTGATATCCAACTACACCACAAGGAGTTTTTTTGTTGAGAGGAAGTGCAGAAACGGGGCCTGTGACCGTCGCACAGCGGAAATGACCTAGCGAAAGAAAAAAACGGCAGATGGTTTTCATGGATTCGAAGTTGAGATCGATTGACTTCATGCATTTCGCTCACTGTTGCTGCATCTTCCCGCGTGTTGGAATTCTGGTGGGTATCTGCTGAAGTCGGGACATCGGTGCAACCAGATGAGGTGTCTTTTAGTGAGCGTGCCGAATTGGCAGGCCTCTGCAAACAAAACGAGAGATGGTGTCCGGGCTCTGCGTCCCGTGGCTTGCATCCAGTGACGGCGTAACGGCGGTGGAGATTGGAGATTTTGGTGGTGCCAAGCACCGAAGCCGAGGCTGGTGAAGAGCTGCCTCGCGGCGACAAACACCGAAAGTTGGGCCTATGTCGTATAGTTGCGCGTTCACCGCGTTTTTGTGGACCTCAACTAAGGGGAATGATGATGCAACAGAGGTAAGAAAAGCAGCGCAATGGTAGAATTGTTTACTCAGGAGTCCGCGGCTTCGTTCCTTGTGTTGGTGGATTACCGAGATAGGTGGTTTCTGAACACTGCCAATGTGCAAACAAACAGGTCAGAACTGGCGGTCTAGTTCAATCTGGAATATGGCCAAAGATTGGCTGAGGATAGTTCCTGCATTTTTAGTGTTTTCGTGGTAAGGCATCCTCCAGTCCCCGCGTCCTCCCCAGTGTTTGTCGTCACCTGGAAATGGAAACCACCTCACACAACACGAATTTCTCACGCATAGTTAGCCTGACAGCAAAACTTTATTACAACCTCCATCAGGTCCCGTCCTTGGGTGCGACGCCTGCGGTGTTTTCGGACGCCCAGGGCCTTCCCGATTGACACTTGTTTGCGGGGCCGGACCCAGTGCAGGCGCGCCCGGCCAAGGCGGGGATCGGAAGGTGGCCTGGCTGATCCGAGTCGGCAGCAGCGCACTGTCTCACCGCTCGAGCCCAATGACAGCAGCAGACTGGTAAAAACACTCGCATGGCAGGCTTGGGGCAGTGCGGGGACTCCTGGGTCTTGGGTCTCGGGTCTCGGAGGGTTGACTGCATGGTTATGTCACACATGCGCAGGGGAACCGCAGGAACCACAGGGGATATGAGCTTCCCGTTCCGAATAGACGCGTTGCAGTTACACGCTGTCGGGCAGAACTCGTGGCAGCTTGTGGTTGTGTAAGTGTTTCCCCTCCGGCAGTTATAAGCCCATCCCCTCAGCTCCCTCACGGAGGAGGAAGTGTCATGTCCCAGGGCAATTTGAGGACTCCAGTCATTCGTTCATCATGAACTCATTCCTTTGTTGGCCACTCCTCCTGGCTGGCCTCGTCTCGGCCGGATTTCGGTTCCAGGGCATGAACATCGGACCCGTCCATCCGGACACCGAGCATCTGAGCAAACGGTACGACCGGGACACTGGGTGGGGCACCTTCGACCAACAGCTCGACCACACCAACCCCAAGCTGGGCACCTTCAAACAGCGATACTGGTACAGCACAGAGTTCTGGAAAGGCCCTGGGTCGCCCATCATCGTCACCACTCCCGGCGAGCAGAGTGCCTCAGGCTTCAACAGTACATATTTCGGCCTGAAACGCCTGCCCGGTCTCTTCGCCCAGCAACTGGGCGCTGCCGTCATCCTATTGGAGCACCGGTACTGGGGGCAGTCGTCCCCGTTTGAGAGCCTCACCGTCAAGAATCTGCAGTACTTGACGCTGGAGAACGCCATCAAGGACCTGTCGTTCTTTGCAACCAATTTCACCCTACCATTCGACACCAGCGGGGGGAGCGCACCAAGCGAGGCACCATGGATCTTTACCGGCGGCTCCTACGCCGGTGCCCTGGCCGGTTGGTCCGCGGTTCTGGACCCCGGCACATTCTGGGCGTACCATGGATCCAGCAGCGTCGTGCAGACGATTAGTGACTTCTGGACATATCTTTCGCCCGTCATAGAGGCGACGCCGCAGAACTGCAGCGCTGATATCCAGGCTGTGATTTCCCACGTTGACAAGACTTTGCTTCATGGAAGCCCACAGCAGAAGCGAGAGCTGAAGGCCAAGTTTCAGTTGGATGATCTGACTGACGCTGACTTTGGGGCGTGAGTTTCACCTTTCACGACAAGTGATGTGACGATGTGCTGATCAGCTTCAGGACACTCGAGTATGGCCCTTGGTCGTGGCAAAGCAACCAGTTCCACTCCATCAACACACTGGGCTTCTCGCCTTATCACAGGTTCTGCGACTATGTTGAGGGCGTCTATCTCGATACGAACTTCACGGGCTACAGCCAGGCAGAACAACCAGATGCCAAGGGTGTTGGCGTGGAGAAGGCTCTGGAGGGATATGCCCAGTGGGTTGTCGACGAACTTCTCCCGGGACGTAAGCGACCCCTGTCCAATATCGCCATGGGAGGTCGTGAATACTGACCCCTATTTAGTCTGCAATAGTTACAACTACCCCGAATTCCAAGGCACGATGAATACCGCCTGTCTTCAGAACCAAAACGCCTCAAACCCCCTCTTCCACGACCTCGCCGTGAACAACACAGGAAATCGCCAATGGAACTGGATGCTCTGCAACGAGCCCTTCGAATGGTGGCAAGCCGCGGCCCCCCACAGTCACCCCACCTTCGTCTCCCGTCTCGTTAACGCCGCCTACTGGCGCGACCAATGCGCCTCGTGGTTCCCGCCCGAGCACGACGGACATTCCATCTATACATACTCTCTCGCCCTTGGAAAGCGCTCAAGCGATATCGACAAGTGGACTGGGGGGTGGTTTGGTACGAATACCACGAGGGCAATGTTTGCAAACGGGGAGTTTGATCCCTGGCGGGGCGCAACGCTTTCGGCGAGTGATCGGCCGGGTGGACCCGTCAATAGCACTGAGAAATTACCTGTGAGGGTGCTGAAGGGGGGGACGCATTGCAGTGATATGTATGCCCCGAATTGGGAGGCCAATGAGGGGGCGAAGAGAGCGGCCGATGAGCAGGTCGAAGAGATGAAGGGGTGGGTTGCTGAGTTTTATCGGGAGAAGGGGAAGATACCTCCAAGTTACTAGATCTTCCCCTTTTCAGGGAGTGGAGGGATTGAAAGGGGTAGTGATGTTCTTGTTGAATATTTTGATACGATTTGTTTTGGAATTTCATTTTGATGACTCGAATTTGCTCACCAGTATGACATATCAAATCACAAAGGGCGAAGGAAAAGGGAGATGACGGATTCCATGCCCTGCATCTCAGTACATTGCACGTCAATGGGCTGCATCTGAGCCTCTGACGTAGCGGGCCGAGAACGGACCGGGATGATTTGCATGCAGGTCGCCATCTGAAGTTGTGTGCGACCCCAGATGCCCGCGCCGCTGAATCTGCAACACATCAACTGTCGCAGCCTGCACACGACGAAAATACTCCGGCTCGCCCGGTTTGCACGTTCCGTCTTGGCTAGCACGGCATTATCTGCAAGTGTGGTAAGCGGGAGTCGGGAAAAGGCAGAAGGAGAGGAAGTCGGAATCGAAATATCCCACAACCTGGAGATACCATATTTGTTTACCTGCATCGATCTGAGCCTCCCACTTCAACTGCAACGCATTCTCACGTTCAAGATTCCAGGTCATTTATCTCTTACATATTTCAATATTGTCGGGGCCTGATACAGTCGATTAGGAACTAACATTGAGCTATCATGAACAAATGAGAATGGTCGTGCTCCAGGTCTTCAGCCCCCACAACGGATTCCAAAGGTTGGGGGTCAACACCATCACCGCAGAAGGCAGCTGCAACAATTGCGGCGCAGCCAGCGTTAATGTGCATCAGTCTGCCTTTCCAAGTGTTTGGACGGAAACTGTACAACCCGACACGGTGATAGATGAGGGTTCAGACTCCAAGGGAGCTCCAACGTACACCGTGACCTACTAATGCCGAGTCCACCCCCGATGTACCGGCAAATATCACCACCCTCCTCCACTCTCTTCAACCCTTTCTTTAATCTCTTCATCTCCAGAGGCCTGGGAACAACTCACTGGCACATCTTCCATCTCAAACGGGGTTGATATGCCCCGAATCGACCAGCTGAATGCCAACCAAAAGCGCGAATATGTCGTTGCGGCGGTGGTGGTGGGCCTCGTTCTCTCGACCCTCTCTCTTGTCTTTCGGGTATGGGCCAGGATTGCGGTTATTCGAAAGCTTCGACCAGAAGACTGGACTATGATCGCGGGTCTGGTCTTCAGTTACGGCGCGATAGCTACGTTACTTTATGGCCTGAACGCAGGCTTTGCCGAGCCGTTTAGCTCTCTCGCTTTCGACCGTCGGAGAGAGTTCCTCCTTGTAAGATACCTTGTCCTCGTGTTGAGCCGTACTGGTATTGAGTCAGTCTAACTTTGGAATAGAGCATTTGGATTCTGCAGGTACTGCACTATTTTTTTCAAACTTCCCTTCCCCTGAAAGATCCTCTCACTCACACACAAAAACAGAAAATCCAACCCCTAGCACTCCTAATAATCAAAACTTCCATCATCATCTTCAACGCCCACATCTTCCAAACTCGCCGCTTCGTCCAGATGTCCTGGGCGGTGTGGATATTCACGGTTGCATGGACACTCGTCGCCGTTTTGGGGACAACTTTCCAGTGCAACCCGCCGTCTGCCTTTTGGAACAAGAAGCAAAAAGGGAAGTGTGTTGACAGCGCTTTGCGTATCGTCGGACTATCGAGCAGCATTGCGTCCTGCGTAAGCGATATCGTTATTCTACTGATGCCGGTTCCGCTTCTATTAAGACTCAAGGTTGAAAGGAGGCAGCGGATAGGCCTTATTGTGGTATTTATGCTCGGACTTTTGTATGTGTCTTCCTTTTCATTCTTTCCCACTGGCCGAGAAGGGAGACATAACTGAGACTTTCCTAGTGCCGTTGGCGCAAGCTTCGTTCGGTGGACTATCCTTCAGGTTGCTTTGGGTAAGGGCCAGGTGTTTAACTGTAGGTACTCCTGCCATGCCCGAGACCTCAGGCTTCCAAGTTCCGGAATGTATTGCTGACCCATGATCAGCCCCGCACATTGACGTTGTCGTATGGACCTATCTCGAGATCTCAGTTGGCATCACCTGCGGCAATTTACCGTTCCTTGCTACACTCATGGGTTGGATCGGATCGCAACGGAAAAGCGTCCAGAACCGCGATAGCGAGAGCCCCCCTATTCTGCGCCAAATGCCAGAACGCCCGGCCAGTGAAGGGACGATGCCTCGACCTGAGTCATCGGGAGATATAACCTTTGTGCTGCACTACGACGAGGCAGAGCGTGGTACAATTTCGCTGCGGGCAGTTGAGGAGTCTGTAAATAATAGAACTAGATCCGTTTGAGATACGAAGGCTCGGGCCAAAAGAAAGGGTCTCCTTAGCTAGTGTGAAAAGTATTTTGTTACTGTAAGGACCGCCGATAGCTGTTGTTATTACAGGCCATCTCCCATTCCGACAACACCTACATTAATACTGAAAAGGCCTTTCTGTATTCTTAAAAGACCTTTCTGTATGTTAAAAAGGTCTGTGATGTGACAAGCCAAGGCCTTACCGTCCCAGAACAAGACTCAGGATTCCAAGAACGAATTTCGCACGGAGATAAGTGTCAGAAAGAAGGGGGTTCAGAGCCCCTGGGCATCTAGTCAGCGGAGCTGACTGGATGCCTGGCACTGCCAGAACGCCAGTGAGCCTCAGCCACTGGATTGACGAAGCCTGAATCCTGCAGAATAGTCTATAAAGAAGCCTCTGGCTTCCAGCCAGAGCCAGAGGAACAGAGTGAACACAAGCAATAGAATCACGCAGTTGCAACCCCTTTAATTCCACAGAATCCAGAGTGCAGTGCTTCTGACAATAAGAGACCATTTCTTTTGGCCCTAGCCTTTGTAGAGGCGGTCTAATTGAGGCGCTATAGCTCGTCGTGGGATACATCACTCGGCCGAAGCCCGTCCCAAGGCGCAACGCCCCCCTTAATAAGACCGATAATAAACCCCTCCAGCTCCGTTGCCGATATGTCATCCAGGTACGGAAACAGTTCTCCGGTTCGAAGATTCTCGACTGAAATCCCACCGCCAGCATGCAAACCCGCCAGAGAAGGCATCAGTGGATGCTGGTTGATGTCGATGATTGTGAACAGCAAGTCGTCCGAATATCTCTTGGCGAGGGCGTGCATCTCCTTACGATAGATATCCTTTTCACCCTCGGAAGCCGCAAAGTAGTGGACGACCATGTATTTCCCCGCTCGCGTTGCCATCTGACCAAGCTCGGCGATCTCCTTCTTGGTGGGCTCCAGTATCAGCGGTGCAGTGCACTGCGATACCAACTCCTCGAGTGCGCCGACCAGCCAGAGTTCCTTCAGGGTGAAGTCGTCATCGTTGAGGTTGTTCCGGCAGCGGACCACGGACTGGTGTTTGGATGGGGGAAGTATAGCGAATGAGAAACGGTCGTGATACTGCCTGGCTAGTTCGCGATATTGCCACTCATAGAGAGCCGATTCACTTGGGAGGAACTCGGCTGTGAATGTAATGTCATCCGAAGTGGTAAAATCGGAGAGAGAAGCGGCGGAAGTAATCTCGGAGACAACAGGCTGAGATGCTCGGCGAAGAAAGGCCAAAATTCTACGAAAGGGTTAGCTATTTTGGTTATGTAGGGTGGTATTATCAAGGAAGCTGACGATGTAGACCTACGAGGCCCTCTATATCTAACCATTCGGCCGTCACTACGGTGTAACCTAATGGTTGGATATGTCATCACATCCATTTCAGCACAGATGGAAACATCGACGACGCAGTCGATGCTCATCACACGAGCATCCCGGGCAGTATCTTGAACAATAGCCCATTCTATCTCGAGAGCTTGACTTAGTTTCCTGTCTCAAGTTAGCCGCTACCTCTCTGGCTCTGAGAAAGTGGTAGGATAGTTACTGTGCCGGCTGTGAAGGTGCAAAAGCGTCGAGATGTGGTTAGCGATGGGACTTGGGCAAGTTTAGGTGCTGAATTCTCACAAAAATGACTGAATGAGATGGTCAGCCAAAAACTCCATCTAGCTTCAAGAACGAATGTTGGGGTAGAGTCGTACATGCTATGAGCGTTTGCGAACGCTCACCAATGGCCTGACGTAGGTCTGTAGGCCTCGCATGTTGCCAAGCAAACACCTGTGGCAATGTCAGCCACATGGCAAGCAGGCGCCATCGATGTCCCTGCTGCATTGTTACTGTATTGAGTTCTGATTTAAAAAGACTTGGACGCGAAGTTGGCTCCGATGTTGCTTCGCCAACTTGCTCCAAGAACGCATGAGCCGGCTAAAGAGCAACGCGTGACATTGCATGTGAAACTGGATGATAATGTGCAATGCTGGACCGGGCGCGGTTCTGCCGTGCCTAAAATGGCCACTGGGGGACCGTGGGGAAGGTACCGCCTGGGCAGTCTCTGGATGTGTGTCCGGCAATCGTGCCCGAAATGCATTGCGTCAACTGGCCCCCTTCTCGTCTGGCGCACATCTTGGCTGTCACCTGGGGCTCGTGGTCGGGTGCATTTCGAAGACGAGTCTGAAGAAAACATAAAGGTACAAAGATGGGTTTGTTCCGATTACTTGTTGCAGCAGTTCTCGTTGCAGGCGTGGAAGGCACGACCACCGATGATGCGACCGACGATTTCCAGTGTATCCACCCACCGACCCAGGTCCACAAGGTATCATCCTCTCCGCTCGTCATCTACCTCCAAAACTTCATCACGCCCCAGGAGCGCGCCCATCTCAAGCAAGTGTCGGAGCCCAGTTTCCGGCGCTCCGTCGTCGCCAGTCATGACGGCGCTCAACGATCCGACATCAGGACCTCACAGTCAACCGATGTGCACCGCGACGCCGTGGTACGGTGCATCGAGCAGCGGTCACTGCGCTTCCAGGGCTTTGACGCACGAGAAGACCAGCTAGAACCTCTGCAGCTAGTCAAATACGGCCCGGGCGAGCACTACGACTTTCACACCGACTGGCTCGAACCACAGTACTCGACATCATTCAACGGTGGCAACCGCATGACCAGCTTCTTCGCCTACGTCCATGTTTCCAACGACACCACCGGCGGCGGAACAAACTTTCCGCTGGTCATATCGCCCCGTGATGAGCGGTGGTGTGGAATTCTCGAATGCGACGAGCCGTATGCCAGCGGACTGACTTTCCGGCCTGTCGAGGGAAATGCCATCTTCTGGGAGAATCTCACCCCCGCAGGCGTGGGCGATCCCAGGACCGAGCACGCCGGATTGCCTGTCACGGCGGGGGTCAAGATTGGCATGAACATTTGGACCCGGCAGGCGCCGGTAAGCGAGGAGGTGCGGAGACAAGACCTTCCTTTGGACTTTTAGGATAAATGGGTGTCCAGCCATTCGGCCGGCCTGGCATAGATTACCGGGTGACGTACACTGCTAAGCATCAGCCAAGGACATTGGCACTTTTCACTGCCGAGCCAAGCAATAACGGAAGAAGCTTAGCATGTTTGGGCAGCTTGTATGGATAGAAGTCTGCCAAGCACTTCGATGATAGGGAGCTATCGCTCGCCACTCGTGGTTTAACTACCGGTTTGGGTGATTTGATACTATTACTGTACCTTGGCTCCGCGAGACACATTTGGCCCAATTGAGGGGAAGGGGTGAGGTGCCGTCACCATGAAAGAAAACCGTCATCCCCGCCGCCCTCTCCGACGACTTGGTCCTACACCATCGCATACTTTGGCCTGGAGAAGGTCGAGCAGGTACAGCATGGCTCCGCTTCACGTCTTGACAGCCCGGCTGTTCGCAGCATGGGGCGTCTTGGTACTGTTCTCAGCGCAGCTCTCGCTTGTCTCAGCCCAATGCCCGGGCGTGACGAAGCAAAGCAACCAGAAAATGGCATCGGGGTATACGTCCAGCGTTTTGGCCACCGGTCTCAAGACTCCTCGCGGAATCGCCATGGATACTGAGGGTGCCCTCTTGGTTGCCGAGCAGAATGGAGGCGCCGTCCGGCGACTGACCCTGAAGGAGGTGGGCACCAATGTCTGCGTCGATACCAATACGGTTCTGATTCCAGCCGGTAATGTACGTTCTCCGATGCCGCCCACTACGTGACCTGCAGCTGACCATGCATCAGACCAACCACGGCGTTGCAGTCGCCTCTGATGGCAAGACCATCTTCGTGTCTAACCTGCAAAAGGTGACGGCATTCCCTTACGACCCCGTGGCCGGCACAGTTGGAACCGGCAAGACCGTCATCAGCAACATGCAAAACAGCGGCCCGCACCCCACCCGCGCGCTCCTGACCTCCAAGTTCAGCCCAGACAGCCTCCTTGTAACCATCGGCTCAGCCGCCAACGTCGACACGGCCACCACCGCGCAGACCGCGGGCCGCTGCATGATCAAGGAGTTCAGCATCAAGGAGATCACCGCCAGTCCCACCACTTACACCGGCGGAGGCAAGGTCCTCGGCTGGGGCCTGCGCAACCTCGTCGGCATGGGCGAGCACCCCATCGATGGCGGCATATGGTCCGTCGAGAACTCCATGGACGACATCAAACTCAACAGCAAGGACGTGCATAACGAAAACCCCGCCGAGAAGGCAAATTTCCACGGCAGGCTAAACGACACGGCCAACAAGCTCAAGGGCGCAAACTACGGCTATCCGAGCTGCGTGCCCGCGTGGGACACCGGTCTTCTGGGTGTCAGTACCCTGTCGGTGGGGAGTCTGTTCAACCCTGACGGAGCGCCCAAGGCCAGCGACTGCGCGACGCGCCAACCGGGACGCATTCACTTTCCTTCGCACACGGCACCGCTTGATATCAAGTGGACGCCTGATGGGCTGACTGCATACGTCGCCTTCCATGGCTCTTGGGATCGTCGGCCGCCAGATGGATACCGTGTGATGAAGGTCGCGTTCGGTGCTGATGGTCAGCCTGTTGCGCCGTTGACTAGCAAGAGCGCCGCCGTGACCATCATGGAAAACCCAAACACTAGCTCATGCCCGAGTGGGTGTTTCCGCCCGGTCGGTTTGGCTTTTGACAAAAAAAAGCGGTTGTTTGTGTCGAGTGATAGTACGGGTGAGATTCATGTCATTTATGGGGCTTGAGTTGGGATGTGAGAGCGATGGAATATTAGGTCTTGCTTTTAGTACCGACAGAAGATACAATTACATGTCTTTGGCTACCTCGTTCCCACTGAACCCCTATTGTGTGCCCGTCAAATGTGCAAAGGCTCAAGCCAAAAGAAAGGATCTCGTATCTCCGTAGCGAAAATATGTTTGCCGGAATCCCCAAACAGTCTTGCTCGGGAACGTTAGGCCGTTTAACATACAGAAAGACCTTTTTAGAATACAAGAAGGCATTTTCAGAATGCAGGAAGGCCTTTTCAGTATTTATCTAGGTGGTATCAGAATGGGAGATGGCCTGGAATGACGAAAGCTACAGGTGGTTTGTACGGTAGGAAGGCATCTTCGACACTGGCTGAGGGGACCCTTTCTTTGGCCGAAGGCTTCCTACAGAGGATCTGAGAGACTACAGTACTGGTACCGAACGGTGCGCCGTGTCACTTACTCCCAGTCAGACCAAACCAGCTTCTTCGTGCAGCAATGTCCAGCTACTCGGAGTCAGATGAAACACGAGAGCATCATAAATTCTTACGGCGCTTTCCATCAGACCCAGAGTTGTGGGTGTTCGGCATTCACTATCTTTCCCACAGCCCTCCCAAGTATCGCACCAAAAACCATATCGCAGCAACAGGCTAGATGAGGTACACGTCAGCAAAACCTAGCAACAAAAACATGACAGGAAGCTCCACATACCAGCGCAATATCGATGAGCCTCAAGCACATTATCCAAGGATCGGTGCTCAAATTGACCCCGGCCCTATTCAACAGCCCGAAAAAGGCCCATCTGCCTCTCAGGTTCAAGAGCGGCAGCAGAAGGTCGTCCGCAAACCCATTGAAGTCAGCGGTCCTCGTCACTTCCTCCAACGTCTTTGTTGAATCCGACTCTACCAGTTCCGTCCAGTTGACGGTACTTGCCGTATCTTCCAGATTCTTTGCAGCCTCGGACTCTAACACCCCAATCCAGTCGACGCCCCGCAGCTGCTTGAGCAGAGGCATGAGACGGAAGAGTGGAGACGGCGTTGACAAACTCTGACAAGCTGACCCAAGCAGGGTGTGAACATCCCCCAGCACCGCAGATATCTGCTGAATCAATTCCGGTGTCAGATTCGGCACGATGACCTCAGCGATGATGTCAACAGCGAGGCTTCGTGTATAAGGTGTTAGTTGGTCTTTGGCCGAGTGCAGATTGTAGATCAGTTTCTCGACAAAACATGGATCCAGGTCGGGAGTAAGCTGCCGCGCCGCGGACGCAAAGCAGGTGAATAATTCATGGTGGTCTTGTTGGGAAAGCTGGGCGTGGAGAAGGTCCTTGATTTCCGAGTTGGTGGAAGCGGCGAGCTCATGTTGCTTGCGGAAGGTAACAAACGCGTCCTACGCGCAAAGCGCTAGTGGGGCGAAAAGCCCGGCAGGTGCGAGAACGGCGAGGAGAAAATGAAAGGGTCGCATTTTTGTGTGCTTGTCTTCCGCTTCGTTGGTTACTTTGCCTTTCTTGTCGAATTGTCGAAGGAATTGGGGTGCATTCTGCGGGCTGCTCGTGGGCTGGAGAATTCAGTAGTGTCTTGGTGACTTCGCATCAATGGTGGAAGGCGCGAACGGGTGAGAAGCGCAACCTTAGGGAAGAACCACCCCGGGTCGTCCGATTTTGTTCCTTCCTATTTGAGAACTACTAGTGCGAGTCGGGCCAAAGAAAATTAGGACTCCATGTCTTGCGCTCCGGCATCTCATCTGATCGACCGCCCTTTGTTGCGATTCTCGCCGGCAATACTGCCCTCTTCACGCTTCATCGGCAGCACAAACTGAAACACTCGGGTGGAAGCCGCACCATCTATCATCTATTTTGCAGCTTGATAATCCACCACGCCATTATCGATGACGCCAGTCCGGTGGTAATATGTCCTCGCCCTGACATACGGATCTAATTTCCAAAAGCTTTCACCCAGCCGCTGCGCCAATTCTCGCCTTTCTGCGGCCTTCTGCCTGCCTTCCGGGGACTGAGGGTCGAAGCTCGCCCACTTCGCCGTGAGCAGCTCAAATTGCTGTATGAGCTCGTTTCGCTCTGCGTGCACCTCGTCTTTCTTTTCTGACTGCATGCGCACATTCTCCCCTTCTACCGGGTCAGTGTACCTGTACTCCCATGGATCGCTACCCCCGTAGCATTTCTGTAAGTTCTCTGGCGTGATGAAGCGTGCCAGGTCGGCGTTGGTGGACGTGAAGTGGATTTTAGACACAATCACGGGATCAAGCCACGGCTTGATCATCCTCCAGATGCCTGTATCCCGATTAGTCAAACCTCTTCAGCTACTAACACCTATCAGGGAGATGACTTACTGTTGAAAACGAAGGGTGCGTTATGAACCAATAAGACCCCGAGGTGCTCAGGATATCTCGCCTCAAACACCTGCACCATAAACTTGACGACATGAGTGTCCATATTCCGCAGCGCAAATCCCGTCAGATCAAAGATCAGACACGACGTTTCTTGTGGGTGACGTATCGTAGTACGTATTGTCTCGATTTTATGCAAAATGAACATCTCCATCGACTCCGGAGACTGTGCCTTGGGGTCATGTAGACGGACCTTGATGATCAGCACCGGGCGGTGTTCTCTGTCGGCGCCACGAACGTAAGCTTTCCCAGAGCGGTACTGCGCGATAAAACCGTGCTCATCAACTGTAGGGAGGGGCGCCAGCCCTACGGAGTCGCCCTGCCGTATAAGCTCGTCATCCAGCCGCTGCTCACCGCGCCAGTTGATGACGGAGAGCATCATGGCCGTCGCATTCTCCACATCCCATTTGCGCGCGCGCAGGAAGCGCAAGACCATTACGTCCGGGTGGTCGCCGAGGAAGAGGTTCCAGAGCAGCCGCCAGAATACAGCCGGTGATGGGTCGTCAAGTTGCGCTCGCAGTTCGGGGGTTCGGTTTGGTGTCCTGTGGCTCTGGCTCTCGCTCTCGGGCAGGCCGCTGAGCCGGAGGAGGTGGACCCACATCTCCTGAAGCTTCTGCTCCTCGTCGGCGGTCAGGTTGCCCAGATGACCGGGGCGACTGGCGTCGGTGGGTCCGGACATGTTGACGCTCGGATGCTACGGTCGCAGCACAGTCGCCTTTAATGGTGGTGGGGATGATGAAATCGAGCGGCGATGAATGCGACGGCGAATCCCGGTGGCTTTCCAAACTGAAGGTTTTATCCTAAAACTGACACTGCTCGTTCCGGGTAGTGCTGTTGTCCGGAGTGGTCGCAAGTGCAACTATTCGCGATTTTGCGTCGTTTTCTGTCGTCGCTGAATGTTGTCAGGAGGGAAGACGGCTCGGAAAATTCGGATGTCAGGCCGCAGACGTCACAGTGCCAGCTACCCGGATCTCAGCGAGCTAATTAAAGGCCTTGTGCTGCACCCCTCCTGCGCAAGGATTACAAGCCCGCGTTCCTGTTGGGGTAGCCCTTGTGCAAGGAGCGCAGGGATGGGGTGTGTGATGACCAAGCCACCACCGCTTTGAAGCGCTTGATCCTGTGACGACCTCAACCCAATGTGCCATGTGGTGCATGTCTTGGACACATCACCCAAACCCAGCTCAACCCGTCCGATTGAAGAAACAGTGTAACTCTTTTTTTTTTTCGTTTCCAAACTCTCTGTGAACTCGCGCGGACCAATTTGAGATGGTGTTGAATGCTTGAAATTCGACGATGAGGTCAACATCCGAGACCACCACCCAGAGCTCCCATCTCCCA
>Ga0247770_1000958_pt1 | contig 25656 bp, 11 predicted proteins | sample UWRJL136409B6_FD_179943 | JGI IMG/M metagenome (GOLD analysis project Ga0247770, IMG submission 179943) | Plant litter microbial communities from Arlington Agricultural Research Station in Wisconsin, United States - UWRJ-L136-409B-6 | ecosystem: Environmental > Terrestrial > Plant litter >... | reverse complement strand
GTGGCTTCGTGGGTGCGCGGATCCACGGATCCAGCCGCGGAGCGGCTGGGTGGATCCAGCCACACTGTTCCAGCCACACTGGCCGGGCTAGGGTTGTGAAAACCCAACACTTTAACATTATATTAATTATAAGGTATAATATAATCTTAAGTCTACCTTAGCTGGAAAAGTATAACCTTGTGATTAACTAGAGGAGTAGTTACTTTGCCTTTAGTAAGTCCTTTAATAACGATTACTGTTTAGAGAAAGTTAAGAAGGTACCGAACCGCTTCAAAGAAGCACGAAGTATTTAGAAGTATGTTAAACCTTTAAAACTAAATACAGTTTAGGTTAGGTTTATTAAAACGGTTAAAGGATTAGAGAGTTTACTGTACTGCTTAAATGACGATTTAGAAGGTAGAGAGAAGTAAGAAGCCGATTTATAAATAAGTGAGGAAATTAACTTATTTAAGGTACTTATAAAGTATAGGAAGTTTACTCTGTTTTAAAAAAAGATATTGTAATTATTAGATTATGGATTATAAGATTATAAAATTAAGTTAAAGCTGGGAATAAAGCTCTGTAGCTTCCAGCCTTACTCTTTAAACCCTTAATAGGCTGAAGTTTTAAGGGAGTATGTTAATAAGAATTTAAAGAACGGATTTATTATAAAGTCTTAATCTTTAGTAGGGTATCTAGTGCTGTTTGTCTTAAGGAAGGGAGACGGTAAGCTATGTATAGTTATTAATTACTAAACGTTAAATAAGGATACGATTAAGAATTACTACTTATTATTACTTATTACGGAAATGTGAGAATGGATTATTAAGGTAAACTGGTTCTTTAATTTCGATTTCCTTATAAGATTTAATTACGTTAAAGTAAAGGAAGAGGATAAGTATAAGATAGCTTTTTAAACTTATAACGGGTATTACTAATACTGTATTATATTAATAGGATTAATAAATGCCCCTGTAACTTTTTAAGGCTTTATTAATAATGTTCTTTACTCCTTCTTTAATAAGTTTATCTTTATGTATTTAAATGACGTTTTAGTCTATTCTGAAACTTTAAAAGAATACTGAAAGTATATGTGATAGGTTTTAATAGCCCTTAAAAAGGTAAAGCTAATAGTGAACTTAGAGAAAAGTTACTTTTACGTTTAAGAATTAAATTATTTAAGGTTTAGAGTAACCTTTGGAAAGCTTAAAATGTAAAAGGAGAAGATAAAGGCAATTAGAGACTGGTGTGACGACCCTGCAGGCCGTCACTTGGGCCGAGGCGGCCCGACGAATCCCCTGTAGAAGGAACAGTGCGGGAAGACGGTGCACACCGTCTAGGCGCACTGGGCCAGGGGTGTAAAGACCCGAAGCCCTTACGACTAATGAGGTGCTGCTCGCAGCATACTAAGTGCTTATATCGCGAGCAGGAAAAACCTTACGAGCAGAACACTTATGTGGTGTAAAGTGCTTATATAATAAGCACTTATAGTATTATAAGTAAAGTGTAAGGTACCTTTTAGTTAAGTTAATATAAGTAGTTATAATTATACTTATAACTATTATAAGGGATTTTAATTCCTTATATTAATATTTAATTATTTATTTATATCTTACTGTTTAGACTTACCTTTATATATTATAGTAACAGTAACCTATAGTGATATTAAACCCTTTATTTAAGAGTGTTAACTTAATAAGCTGTCTTCAGAACACCCTTTACCTATTAACGTCCTATTATACGTTCTATCTTAACCTACACTAGTCCTTTTAAAGCTTATATTAAGTGTAAGTTGTAATATAATATTAACGTCTAATTTTAAACGCTGTTTATTAAACTTTTAGATATTACCTCTCTCTTATTACTAACATATTAACCTCTAGAAAAAGTAAAGAGATTAAGAAAGTGTAAGCTTAACCTTAACTCCCTATTATTAATAAGTTAATTACATACTTTAAAGACTTAAACTTTAATTAGTAGGGACTAGTTAAGGAACTTAACGAAGCCTTCCCTAGAGATATTAAAAGCCGTATTAGTCTTATTAAAAAACTCCAGGCCTAACTTAACGCTATTAAGCTAGAAAATAATAACTTTAAAGGCTTACAGAAGAAATGAGTAAAGCTCCCCTTACTGTCGCGCTTTAAGGGAGACTTTATATAGTTAAAGTCCTAAATAACCCAGCTCTAAAGCTATATTACTTACTATAATAAGCAGTTCTTTAAAGAAGAAGGAAAGGTTAGGTTTATTAAAGCTTTACTAGATAGAGTAACTGTTTATTAGTATAAACCTTACGTAAAGATAATTAATAACCTTTTTATAAACAGAGCTTAAAAGGAGGCCCCTAAGACTTAAGCCCTTTTTAATAACTTTAATGTTTTTATTAATTAACTTTAAACTGAGTTTAAAGAACTAAACACCCTTAAGCAGGCTAAATAATGTCTTATAACTTTAAGGCAGATATCCTTAATCCTTAAGTTCTTTATACACTTTAAATTAAAAGTAGTAAAAATTAAGCTTAGTTAAAAAGCCCTAATAATACTATTTTAAAGTAGTTTAAAGGAGTATATCACTAGGGACCTTTACTGAGAAGATTAACTGGACTACCTTTAAAAGTTAGTTAAGATAGCTATTAAGGCCGATAATCAGTATTATAATTATTATTATCGAAAGAACTTTTAAAAGGAACAGACCCCTTATTAGCTAAGTAAGCTTAAGAAGGGGAACTAGTTAACCATAACAGGTTACCACCCCAGGCTAATAGACATTAACATAATAAACCGCTAGAATTAACCTAACCGTAACAAATCTTAACAATAACAGCAGTAAAAGTAACCTAAAGATCTGTTATAAGTTTAATACTTTAACTATAATAAGAAAAGATATATAATACAGTAATACCCATTATTAAAACAAATCGGCTAGAAACCTGTTTTAAAAGGAGGGAAACACGTTAAATTTAACTTAAGAGATATTTATATTAAGATAATAAATAATAAAAAAGACTGTACTTAAATAGATAAGTGTAACTTAAAAGATAAAGAAGAAGAGGGAGAACCTTAAAACGTAATATACCTAATCCTTAAAGGTGTTTTAGAAAAGTTAACTATAGAAGTGCAGGTTATAAAAGACTAACTTTAAAGTGGAAACTTAAAACTATTAAAAGTACAGGTCTTAAAAGACTAACTTTAAGAAGAGATGTTCTAATTAATAGTTACAGGCCTTAAAAACCTCACCCTATAAGCCTAGGAATTAAGGAAGTTTAGGAAAGACCTTAATTTAAAAGTTACCAGGATGGTAAAAAAGTTAAAGAACTAGCCCTCTAGGCTACTTAAATAATAAAGTAAGCCTTAAAAGGTGAAAGAGAACAAGTTAAGAGAATCAAATTAGAAAAACAGAAGTTCTTCTTAATAATACCCTTTAAGACTCTTAAACACTTTAAGTACGCTAAATGGATCAGTACCCTTACCTCCCTAGAAAAAGAACAGCTTAAATAACTGCCCTGCATTAAAGCCAGTATACCTTAGACTAATACTTTAAGGGTCCCTTAAGAAGGTACGAAGTAAGTATATTAATAGAGGATCCAGGAGTTAAAAGAGAAATATTAAAAGTTAGTAAACGAAGTAAAGGACTTATAAGTTAAGGGTTTTATTATAACGTTTAAAGATAAAGTAGTGGAAATTAGATTATAACTTTATAATAGAGTTCGCTTTACTAATTAACTTAAGTACCGACTTGTTAAGGAAGGCTACTTTATGGAAGAATAAGCTAAGTTATTACTATTTAAGTTTTAGGAAAAGGTTTAGGAGAAATAATAAACCTAAAGGTAAGTGGAAGAAGAAAAAAAGTAAAGCGTTACTTCTTCTATTCTGTACTTTATAATTATAGCACTTGTAGTTAACGTTAATTACCTTAATTATAAGGATATACTGTAAATTAACTGTATATATAATAATTACGTTCTTAACTAATATAGCAGTTTTAAGGCTCTTTATAACCACTTCCCTAACGTATAAAAACGGGACTACACTATCGCGAAGGTAAAATTAAAACTGGCTTATTATTAGGTTTCCTACTCCCTGATAAGAGAGTCTGGTAATAAATAGAAAGTTACTGTAATTAATTAAACCCTTATTACGTACTAGTAAGGAGGGGTATTTAATAATTGCCTAGTTATAACGTGTTTACTGTATCTTAACGGAAAAGCTAGAGAATAGTAAAAGTAGGAAGATTACTAATAGATTTAAGAGTAAAAGGATATTACTGTAATTTAGTTACATAAAGCGTACTATTAACTTATTAAGGACTTTAAGAACATTAAACTGTTTAAAGTTAACTAGACATTAAGGTGTGAAAACTTAAGAAAGGTTAATTATTAAGTTTATTAAAGTTACTTATTTTTCTAGAAGGAATTAGGAAAAGGTTACAGGCCTTTTAAAAGGGCTAAAAACCAGTAATTTACTAGTTAGTAAAAACCTTAAGAAAAAGAAGAGGTACTTAAAGGTTAGGTTAGATAAGACCTTAAGGATAGATAATTATTATAACTTAGATATTAAAAGAGTATAAGCACTATTCCATTAGTATCGACATAATAGACGGAAAAGGGAGGCCATTTAAAGTAAGAGCAGTGATTAATAACAGGAGTGCTTCTAACTTAATACACCCCTTATTAATTAATTAAAGGAAACTCCCTAATTAAAAGTATAAAGAGGCCATTCTTATAAGAAATAAAGAAGGAGGCTTATATTAATATAATAATAATAAAGTTACCTATTATTTACCACTTTTAATTAAAGTAGATAGGGACGAATAATAAGTGGACTTTAACGTTACACTAATTTATTACGACCTGCACCCGACACAGGCCTCGAGAGGACTGGCGCGGGTTAAGACAGAACGTATAGCGGGACACCAACAGGTAAGGGACGTTCCGAAGACGGCTTGCCAAGCTAGCACTCCTAGACAGGGGGTTCAATGTCACTGTAGGTCGCTGTCACTATAATACACAGAGGTAAGTCTAAGCAGTAAGACACAAATGAACAATTGAATACTAGCGTGAGGAACCAAAGTCCCTCACGGTAGTTGTGGACATAACCATGACTATCTATACTAACTAACTAGAGGTATCTCGTACCTTGCTCAGTGGCCGGTTGCTCAGTGAGGAACTGAGCATCCTGCTACTGAGCACCTTCTGCTCAGGGGTCTCATGGTTGCTCAGTAGGTGAGCACTCCTGCCAAGACTGAGCAGACGCTGGTTGGTCGTAGGGGCTTCGGGTCTTTGCACCCCTAGCCCAGTGCGCAGTACCGTGCGTACTGTCTTCCTACACTGTTCCTTCTGCGGGGGATCCGTCGGGCCGCTCCGGCCCAAGTGACGGCCTGCAAGGTCGTCACATAATTATAAAGTATAATATAATCTTAAGTCTACCTTAATTAGAAAAGTATAACCCTGTAATTAACTAAAAGAATAGCTACCTCACCTTTAATAAGTCCCCTAACTGTAATTACTATTCGGAGAAAGTTAAGAAAACACTAAACCGTTCTAAAGATATACGAAACACTTAAAAGTATATTAAACCCTTAAAACTAAATATAGTTTAAATTAGGTTTATTAAAACAGTTAAAAGATTAAAAGGTCTACCATATTACTTAAATAACAATTTAGAAGGTAAAAAGAAGCTAAAAGCTGATTTATAAATAAGTAAAAAAGTTAACTTATTTAAAGTATTAGTAAAGTATAGGAAGTTTACCTTATTTTAAAAAAAGATACTACAGTTACTAAACTACAGATTATAAGACTATGAAATTAAATTAAAGCTGGAAGTAAAGCTCCACAGCTTCCAGCCCTACTATTTAAACCCCTAGTAAGTTAAGGCCTTAAGGGAGTACATTAATAAAAACCTAAAAAACAGATTTATTATAGAGTCCTAGTCCTTAGCAGAGTACTTAATGCTATTCGTCTTAAGAAAGGGAGATAATAAACTATATAGAGTTGTTAATTACTAAACGTTAAATAAAGGTATAATTAAAAATCGCTACTTATTACCACTTATTATAAAAATATAAGAACAGATTATTAAAGTAAATTAGTTCTTTAGCCTTAATTTCCCTATAGGGTTTAACTACGTTAGAGTAAAAGAAAAGGATAAGTATAAAACAGCTTTTTAGATTTGTAACAGGTATTACTAATACTGTGTTATACTAATAAGATTAATAAACGCCCTTATAACTTTTTAAGGCCTTATTAATAATATTTTTCATCCCTTCTTTAATAAGTTTATCTTTATATATTTAAATAACGTTTTAATCTATTCTGAAACTTTAAAAGAATACTGAAAGTATATACGATAGGTTTTAACAGCTTTTAAGAAAGTAAAGTTAACAGTAAACCTGGAAAAGAGCTATTTTTACGTTTAAGAATTAAACTATCTAAAGTTTAAAGTAACCCCTAGGAAGCTTAAAATGTAAATGGAGAAGATAGAGGTAATTAAGGACTAACTTACTTTAAGAAACTAAAAAGAGTTATAAGCCTTTATTAACTTTACAAACTTTTATCAGTACTTTATTAAGTACTTTATAAAGATTGTAAAATTATTATATAAGTTTACAGGAAAGGGTAAACCGTTTAAGTAAACTAATAGATAATAAAAGGTGTTTAAAGACTTTAAATACATCTTTATTACAGCATTAATCTTAACTCTCCCTGATTTCTTAAAGCCTTTTTAAGTCGAAACAGACTCTTTAGAATTCGCTATCGGCAGAGAACTTAGTTAAGTTTAAGATAATAGAAAACATTACTTAATTACCTTCTTATTAAAAGGAATCTATAATCTAGCCTTATAATATCTAATTTATAATAAGGAACTGATAGTGATTATTTAATACTTTATTAAGTAAACACTGTATTTAAGTAATATAAAAGAACTAGTTTAAATCTTTTCAGATTATAATAATCTTTAATACTTCCTAACGAAAGAACTTAATTTACAGTAAACATAATAGGTAGAGTTAATAGCCCTATTCCACTTTTAGATTTACTACATTAAAGGAAAAGATAATAAGTAAGCTAACGCTTTTAATTAAAGATAGGATTATAAAGACGCTAATTCAGTTTTAATCCCTGTTATTATGTTTAATAAAATAAAGAACAGCACGTTAAAATACACGTTATAAGTGTTAAATAACTAAATACTAAAATAAACCATTAACGTTTATATAAACTTATAAACAGAGTATAACATCTATTAATAATAACAAGACTTTTAAGTAAGAAAGTTAGTAAAAGGAACCTGTAAATATAAGTGCCCTTTAAAAGACTTCTTAAAGTACATGTAAAGTTATAGTAAGGAGTGTTTAAAGCATTTAAATTATAACGAAACTGGTTATTAGCCAGAACAACTATTAAAAGGTATAAACAGTACACTTAAACCAGAAGTAAGGCTTTAATATTAAGAGAAACTGTATATTCACAACCTGGGTAAACGAAAGGAGTACGTTTAACAGATTTATAAGTCTTAACTTAAAAGACATATAAGCTAAGTTAAGACTTTTACACAGGCTTAATAAACGTACGCCTTTCTAAGAATAAAAAAGTTAGTTAAGGAAGTGGTTAATAACTGTAACATCTGCTACTGTAAGTAGAATTAGCATTATAAGCCTTATAAACTTCTTAAACCACTCCCTATATTATAAGTGTTATAAAGTTCTATCTTACTTAACTTTATTACTGGGATTTTAAAGTTTAAGGACCTTATTATAAGGGTTACTTATAATTAAATCCTTATAATAGTTAACAGATTAACGAAATAAGCCTACTTCCTGCTAACCTTAAAGGACATAACAGTAGAACAACTCGCTTATATCTTCGAGAAAAAAGTAATATTATAACACCTTTAGCTAAATAACATCGTTACAGATCAGGATAAGCTAATTATATCGAAGTTTTAATAAAGGCTAATACAGAGAATAAATGTGAAGAGTAAGCTTTTAACAGTTTTCCACCTATAGATAAATAACTAAACAGAGTAAGTTAACTAGATATTTATAACGTATCTTTAAACTTACATTAACTTTAAATAAGATAATTAGCTTAAACTGTTACTAATAGTGTAAATAGCCTATAATATAACATTAATTAAGTCGACAGGTATATTACCGTTCTTTACTAATTATAGTAAAGAGCCTAAGCTCCGTTAAGGCCTACTTACTAATACCCCCTAAACTGCAGTTTACATAAACTGGATATAAGAACTATATAACCATTTATAAACTAAACTTAAGTTTATACATAAACGAATAAAAAAGTTTACTAATAAACATTAAACCAAGTAACTAATGCTTAAAAAAGGACTTTATTATAAAGGTAAACGAGTTAAAAGACTAACTCTTCAGGAGGGGAACTACATTTACCTTTTTTCGCGAAACCTGCATTTAAAACGACCTAGTAAGAAGCTTAACTTTAAAAGGTACAGACTGTTTTAAATTAAGAAAAAAGTCACTACCTTTAATTATAAACTAAACTTACCTATTACTATAAAGGTACAGACTAAGGTTTTTCACATCTCACTTCTAAAACCTACCTTAAAAGGAGTTCCTTTAAAAAAGAAGATTAAGATCGACGCTAACGAAGATAAGTATAACGTTAAAGAAGTTATAGATTTACAGAAAGGAAAGAAGACGTTTAAATACCTTATTAAGTAGCTAGACTATAACCTTAAAAGCAATTTATAGAAGCCAGTTAAAAATCTTAAATACCTAGACTTAATTACAGAATTTTACTAAAAGAATCTAAACTGACTAAAACTAACGATAAGAATTAGAAATAAGATAAGATCTAACATTTAAACTACTATACTGAAAAATAAGACTACTATAGGACTTAAAGCCTAAGAAGCGGTAAGAAACTCCTTAATAAGTATAGAAGGACATTTATCAGAACCTATAACCAGAGTTATAAGGACCTTAAACCTAATAAGGAAACTAAGCTTTTAAAACTCCTAATAAGCTCCACATAAGAATAAACGCTGTTAGGAAATCAGTGAAAGAAAAATAAAAAAGTCGTTCTGTTTATTAAAAGAAAGGAAATTATAAACTAAGTCACGAAGTAACCGCTTGTTATAAAAACCTTATTAAAAAGTTCCCCTAGTTAAAAGACTCTATATCTTTAAGAAAGGTGTCCAGCTTAACCTCCTCACTCTCCTGGAACTTTAACAACTCCGCTTTACAACTGAACGCTTTTATAACCCGGTCCTTAAGGCGAGACCACTGCTTATAAAGGCGCGCCAGGTGTATTAACGCCTCTTAAAGCTTAACAGTAGCTTTATAGAGCTATTAAGTAGCAGACTTAACCTGTAAGTTAAAGTCCTGTTTTTTAATAAAGAGAGCCTTTAACTTCACCTTACTAACATTAAAAGCGTTATACTAGGAAGGCTAATACTTTTCTAAATAATAGTTATAACTATTAAACTGGTTTAAAACCTGACAGATAAACGGAGGGTTAATAAACTTATAAAAAAAATAAGGGAACATTTCACTACTAAACGCGTAAGTGTAAGCTGTAAGGTTCAGACGGCAGTTAATACTTTTACCCTGTTCCCGTTTTAAAACTTAAAAGTTAGACACTTATTATATAGTGAAGTGGTGAAAGAAGAAACTTACCTTTTAAATTCTTTATAGGAAAAGAACGTTAAAGAGGGGGAATCGTGTAACAACCCTGCAGGCCGTCACTTAAGCCGAGGCGGCCTAACGAATCCCCTGTAAAAGGAACAGTGTGGGAAGACGGTGTACACCGTCTAGGCGCACTAGGCTAGGAGTATAAATACCTGAAGCCCTTACGACTAATAAAGTGCTGCTTATAATATACTAAGTGCTTACATTACAAGCAGGAAAAACCTTATAAACAGAACGCTTACGTAGTGTAAAGTACTTATATAATAAGTACTTATAGTATTATAAGTAAAGTGTAAGGTACCTCTTAATTAAGTTAATATAAGTAGTTATAATTATGCCTATAATTACTATAAGGGACTCTGGTTCCTCACGTTAGTATTTAATTATTTATTTATGTCTTACTGTTTAGACTTACCTTTATGTATTATAGTGATAGCGACTTACAGTGATATTAAACCCCCTGTTTAAGAGTGCTAGCTTAACAAGCCGTCTTTAGAACACCCTTTACCTGTTAGCGTCCTGCCATACGTTCTGTCTTAACCCACACTAGTCCTCTCGAGGCCTGTGTTAGGTGCAGGTTATAATAACTGGCTTACTCCAAAGAACTAAATAGAATTATAGGCCTTTATCAGCTTTATAAACTTTTATTAATACTTTATTAGGTATTTTACGAAGATTGTAAAATTACTGTATAAGCTTATAAAGATAGGTAAACTGTTCAAGTGGATTAATAAACAGTAAAAGGCATTTAAAGACTTTAAGTACGCTTTTGTAACAGCTTTAGTTCTAACTCTCCTTAATTTCTTAAAACCTTTTTAAGTTAAGATAGACTCCTTAAAGTTTATAATTAGTAAAGAACTTAATTAAGTTTAAGATAACGGAAAGCGTTATTTAGTTACCTTTTTATTAAAAGGGATTTATAGCTTAGCTTTGTAATACTTAATTTACGATAAGGAACTGATAGCGATTATTTAGTGCTTTGCTAAGTAGGTACTGTATTTAAGTGGTATAGAGGAACTGGTTTAGGTCTTTTTAAACTATAATAACTTCCAGTGCTTTTTAATAAAGGAACTTAATTTACGGTAAGTATAATAGGTAGAGTTAATAGCTCTGTTTTACTTTTAAATCTATTATGTTAAAGGAAAAGATAATAGGTAAGTGGATACTTTTAGTTAGAGATAGGATTATAAGGATATTAATCTAATCTTAGTCCCTGTTATTATATTTAATAAAGTTAAGAACAGTATATTAAAGTATAAGTTATAAGTGTTAGATAATTAGATGTTAGAATAAACTATTAATATCTGTATAAACTTATAAATAGAGTATAATATCTATTAATAATAATAGGACTTTTAAGTAAGAAGGTTAGTGGAAGGTACTTATAAGTATAAGTGCCCTTTAGGAGACTTTTTAAGGTATGTGTAGGATTATGGGAAGGAGTGTTTAAAGTATTTAAACTATAATAAAACTAGTTATTAGTTAGAATAGCTGTTAGATAATGTAGACAGTATACTTAAACTAAGAGTAAGGCTTTAGTATTAAGAGAAACTGTATATTTATAACTTAAATAAACGGAAGGAGTATGTCTAATAGGTTTATAAGTCTTAACTTAAAGGATATATAGGCTGGGCTAAGACCTTTATATAAGCTTAATAAATGTACACCTTTTTAGGAATGAAAAAGTTAGTTAAGGAAGTAATTAATAATTGTAACATCTACTATTAGAAGTAAAATTAATGTTATAAGCCTTACAGGCTTTTTAAACTACTCTTTATGTTATAAGCTTTATAAAGCTTTATCTTACTTAACTTTATTATTAGGATTTTAAAGTCTAGGGACCTTATTATAGGAGTTACTTGTAACTAAATCCTTATAGTAATTGACAGATTGACGAAATGGGCTTATTTTCTACTAACTTTAAAGGATATAACTGTAAAGTAACTTACTTATATCTTTAAGAAAAAGGTAGTTTTATAATACTTTTAGCTAGATAATATTGTTACGGATTAAGATAAGCTAATTATATCGAAGTTTTAATAAGGGTTAATGTAAAGAATAGGTGTGAAGAGTAAACTTTTAATAGCCTTCTACTTATAAATAAATAGTTAAATGGAGCGAGTTAACTAAATACTTATAATGTATCTTTAGGCTTATATTAACTTTAAATAAGATAATTAACTTAAGCTGTTATTAACAGTATAGATAACTTATAATATAATATTAATTAAGTTAATAAGTATGTTACTGTTCTTTATTAATTACAGTAAGGAGCCTGAGCTCTGTTAAGGCCTACTTACTAATACCCTTTAAGCTGTAATCTGTGTAGATTGAATGTAAGAGCTGTATAATTACCTGTAAGCTAAACTTAAGTTTATATGTGAACGAATAAAGAAGTTTACTAATAAATATTAAACTAAGTAATTAATATTTAAGAAAGGACTTTATTATAATAGTGAATAAGTTAAGGGACTGACTTTTTAAAAGGGGGATTAAGTTTACCTTTTTTTATGAAACTTATATTTAAAACGATTTAGTAAGAAGCTTGATTTTAAAAGGTACAGACTGTTCTAAATTAAGAAAAAGGTCGTTACCTTTAATTACAAACTTAACTTACTTACTAGTATAAAGGTGTAAATTAAGGTCTTTTATATCTTACTTTTAAAACCTGTTTTAAAGGGAGTTCCTTTAGAAAAGAAGATTAAGATCGACATTAATAAAGATAAATATAACGTTAAGGAAGTTGTAAACTTACAGAAGAGAAGGAATATGTTTAAATATCTTATTAAGTAGTTAGATTATAGCCTTAAGAGTAACTTATAGGAACTAGTTAAAAATCTTAAGTGTTTAAACTTAATTGTGGAGTTTTACTGAAAAAATCTAAACTGATTAAAGCTAATAATAAAAACTAGAAATAAGATAAGATTTAATATCTAAACTATTATATTAAAGAGTAAGACTATTATGGGACTTAAAGCTTAAAAAGCAGTAGGAAACTCCTTAGTAAGTATAGGAGGACATTTGTTAGAACTTTTAGCTATAGGTTATAAGGACCTTAAACCTAATTAGGAGTTAGAGCTCTAGGCGGGCTCTACTTGAAAAAGCGTGCTTACGAAAAATAAGCGCTGTTGAGAAAGGAAGTTAATAAAGAAAAAATAATAAAAAAGTCGCTTTAGACCCTTTAATTCCGAAGGGCGAGGATTTAAAGTGATAAAAGACTCTTATGGGAGTTGAACTTATAACCTCTTACGTGTTGGAAAAAGGAGTTACGAATTAAATTAAGAAGAGGTTGTCGGTTAGGGTGACCTCCTGGAGGAAGAACTAGTAGGTGTTTTTGCTAAAAAACCTCCTTAGTTGAAAGACTTGTTAGTTTCGGGAGGAGCAGTTAAACAAGTCTCTTCCTGCTCCTGGAAACGGAGGACCTTTACCTTTTAGCTAAACGTAGAAAAAGCTTACTTTTCCGTCCTGTAATGCTAGACTTCAATCCGGTTAAAATAGGTAACAGCTTTACAGAGCTTTTAAGTTTTCAGCTCCAGGTTCTGTATAGTAGCGTTATGTTTAGCGTTAAGATAGCGCTTCTTAGAAAGAAGCTGCTAAAGGAAAGCGTTACTGTAACTGAACGTATTATATAAAGACGAAGCCCTTACTAGTAAACATTTAGAGTAACTGTCTGATTATGCGGTAATAAGACAGGAAAGCGATTTTAAAGAATAACGATTATAAGGTAACATTTGCAATTTAAAAGTTAAAATAAAGTCCGTAAGGTTACGGTAACGGGAGGTGCTGTTTTTCAAAATGCGCTTTTACATACAGTTAGCAGGTATAGTTACGTTAAGAAAGAAGGAACGCTTTTATTAAGATTCTTTATAGGAAAAGAATATTAAAGAGGGGGAATTATGTGACGACTCTGTAGGTTATCACTTAAGTTAAAGTAGCCTGACGGATCCCTTATAGAAGGAACAGTGTAAGAAGACAGTACGTACAGTACTGTGTATTAGGCTAGGGGTGTAAAGACCTAAAGCCCTTACGACTAACTAGTAATTACTTAATCTTAGTAAGAGTGCTTACTTATTAAGTAACTGTAAGACCTTTAAGTAAGAAGAGCTTAATAACAGGATGCTTAGTTCTTCACTAAGCAATAAGCCATTAAGTAAGGTATAAAGTACCTCTAGCTAGTTAATATAGATAGTTATAATTATACCTATAATTATTATAAGGGACTCTGGTTCCTCACGCTAGTATTTAATTATTCATTTATATCTTACTGTTCAGACTTACCTTTGTACATTATAGTGACAGCAACCTACAGTGACATTAAACCCCTATTTAGGAGTGCTAGCTTAATAAGCTGTCTTCGGAACGCCCTTTACCTGTTGGCGTCCTGCCATACGTTCTGTCTTAACCCACACCAGTCCTTTTAAGGCCTGTGTCGGGTGCAAGTCATAATAATAAGGGGCATTCTAAAGACAGCTTATTAAGCTAGCACTCCTAAATAGGGGTTTAATGTCACTGTAAGCCGTTATCACTATAATGCATAAAGGTGAGTCTAAACAGTAAGACATAAATAAATTATTAAATACTAACGTAAGGAACTAGAGTCCCTTAGAGTAGTTATAGGCATAACCATAAGTATCTATACTAACTAACTAAGAGGTACTTCGTACCATGCTTGTAGTGTTATAAGTGCTCACTAGGCAAGCACTCTGTACTACGTAAGCACTTTACTCGTAAGGTTTCTCCTACTCGTAGTGCAAGCACTCGGCATGCTGTAAGCATTCTTTTATTAATTGTAAGGGCTTCGGGTCTTTACACCCCTGGCCCAGTGCGTAGTACCGTACGTACTGTCTTCCTACACTGTTCCTTTTATAGGGGATTCGTCAGGCCGCCCCGGCCTAAGTGACAGCCTACAAGGTCGTCACACTTAAGGTTACAGAGAAGAAGTGTAGAAAGCTAAAGAACAGTTTAATATAAATGCTAGCTTAACATACAGTGTAAGGTAGTATAATACTGAAGACTCCTACTACATTACAGACTCTAAGAACCCCCAAAACATTATAATGTCGGTGCTATACAGCCCCCAGACCTCTATATAATAACACGCTGCCTTTACAGGACCCTATACACTAATAGTTATTAAAGTAAGAAATAAAGGTATTATTAAAGCTAGAGACTCGGAAAGTATTACTAAAGTAGAAGACTTAAAAGGCATTAACATTAGTATTACTAAAACGGAAGACTCAAAAGGCACTAAAACTAAAGACTACAGTGTTAAGAAAGCAAGTAACGGCAGGGAGCACTACTAACAAATTGGTAGCAGAATCAGTTCCAGTCCCTAAAAGGCTTGTAAAGAGGACTCGCAGTAGCCGAGCGGTTCGGCCGACAGAGAAGGTAGTAGGCGTTGTTTGATCTGGAAAAGCCTAGAAATCGCGTTTTCTAGGTCTTTAAGGCCCAGTTCTAGTATGTGTGGGTAGAGGCATTAATTCTCGGCCTTCTAGGCCTAGCCACACGCGTGAGGGGGGCTGGTTCTAGCGTTCTAAGCCCTCCACGCACGAGGTAGAGTGTTGAAAACATGTAGATTAATTCGTAGTAACAATAATTGCTGTAGATCACTGTAAAAAAAGATGTCTTGTTGATGATGGTGATGTGGAAGTCATTGGCATCTGTGGAAGGCATTCTTAATAACCCCCATAGATAACCCTAACCCTGTTTGGGGGGGGGGGGGGGATGCACCCGCAGTAAAAACAGGATGCACCCCCATCAATTGCCCACGGAAAATATTCATCTCAAACCATCTCCCCCTCCCTCCGCACAACCCCCGTCTCCGCCACAAACGGCACCGTCCTCGTCCCCACAACCCTCACCGGCACCCCGTCTCTCACCACCTCGCCCCTCCTCTGCGCCGCATGTCCAATCGGCTCCGCCCCAACCGCAACCGTCGGCCCCGGAACCACATACGTCGTCAAGCTCTCCAGCACATCGATCAAAATCCCCGGATCATCCTCTCTATACAACCCCGTCGCCTTCACCCCCCGATCCATCCCGAAAACCTCCCTCCCCTCCTTCCCCTTCCCCTTTTCCTCCACCCAAAGATTCACACACAGCGGGTAATGCTGCGCCCCTCCCACCTTATTCGCAAAATGCAGCGCAATCGCCTCATGCCTCAGCACATACGGCCCCGGCGCCAGCCCGGACGGAACATGCACGCTCCACGAGTTATTATTCGCAATCATGACATGCGACGCCCACTGCCCCGGGGGTCCCCCATCCTGATTGATCAGCACGGGCTCCGAATTATCAATCTTCGTCCATAGCAACTCCGTCTTGTTGACCGAGGCGCAGCCATCTTCTGTCCCGTTGCAGGAGGCGAGGTATGAGAGGATTGGCCCTGGGTGCCCATACGGCCAGCCATTCCACTGCACGTGGATGGTATCGCCTGCGTGAACGGGGGCGTGCGCGGGGGTGGATTTGCCTGAGAGGTGGCACGAGATTTCGGGGGTGGAGTAGTTTGCCGGACCGACGTAGCCGGCGTCGGGGTTGGAGGTCGACCAGCCTACGCGGTCGGGGTAGTTGGTTCTTCCCGGGCGCGGGTCGTAGCCGTGGTAGAGGGAGCTGTTGATGAGGATGTAAGCGAGGTTGGAGTGCGCGACGACAGAGGTTACGGCGAGGAGGGCGCACGGCGCCAAGAGGCGCAGCGGGAGGAGGTGCATTGCTGTGCAGGGCAGTGAGAAGGAGGGACGGGAGGGGAGGTGCAGGTTGGGAAAGGTTATTGGGACGGGTTATAGGGCTTATGTCTGAGATGTGGCCGGCTGGTTTGGGTCTTCCGGGTCACTGGGGAATGTGGGAGAGAGATATTGATTGGGATGGTATTTATCCTGATTGGATTCTTGTCCATCTCCCGGGCCCCTTTTGCGCTTCTGCGGGCTGAGTGGGTTTGGATGCGGGACAATCTTGGACCTGAGCGATCTGCATGTGGATGTCGACGTACAAACCGGGTGGAGATATGGGAAGTGCACTGAAAAGCCACGGCCACGGCTCTTGGATGCGGAAGATGCAATGCAACTGAATAAGAGAAGACGCGAAGAACATGCTCGTTCTCTGGGCAGCAGTAATCTAACAGCTTGGCGTTGTGCGCCGAAAGCCTAACATCAACTAAAGTGCCGGTAAACAACGTCGCATCTGTCATAACAGATGAGGGGGCTGTTGGTCTAGCGCACAAGCTGGTAAAGTTCCCAAGTCAGAGTCCACATCTTTGTTCTAGAAAGCGGGTAAATGAGGGATGATCCCCAGGTTTGACCTGCACATCACGTTGATCCGGAGGCTGTCAATTGTGGAGCCTTCATATATCCGAGGGGATGCCCCTTCCCCCGAACTCCGTTTTTGTATGAAAAGAGTGAATCTGATTCTATGCGCGGTTTCGAGCATTGTCGTTGGGCTTTGGGAGATATTCGATACCACCGTACCCCCTGCAATCGACGTTCCCTTCTGGCGTGACACTATATGTCAATTGTGCGACCAGAGTCTAACGCCAGTGTCCAGCTGTTACAAACTAGGTGGACCCAATTATGTCAAGACAGAGGCGCGGGTTGAGTAACGTCCGGAGAGGAGGGGCAACACCATAGGAGTTGGTGGTATGGAAGATAGAATGTTGAAGCCAGTCCTCACAGACGGGGGTTCACAGTTTTTTCAAATATCAATCTGCTGGCATTATTTAGATCAGCAAGTACCGGGCTCACAGCCCAACTCCGCCCCATATTCAATCTACCCAGTTGGGCCAGACTATGATCAAGAAATGCCATACAACTTCTCCAGCTCTACATTCTCCTCGCCCTCTTTCATTGTATCTCTGGCGCTCACACTTAGCTCCAGAACGCCCGTGTCGACGCCAAAGCCTTCGTATATGCCGGGAAACAGAACTGTCACGCCAACCGACTTCTCATCCACCATTCTGTGGAGAACCGAGGGTGACAGCATGGGCTCGTGGATCTCGACGCGTGTCAGCATCTTCCAGTCCTCAAAGGTAAAGCGCGGCAGAACAAAATCGGGGCCGGCCTGTTCTATCTTGTTGCGCAGAAATTGGCTAAAGGTGGGATTGCCAGCTATGTCGGCCTCGGCCAGGAGTGCGGCGTCGGGATCCGGATCAAGCTGTTTGAACGTCTCGGAAGCCCCAGCGACAATACACGCCCGAGCGGCCTGCTGTCGCATCCCGGGCCGGCGCCGAACGAGTTCTTCCAGCACTACGCCGGTGGGGAGACCGGGGTACCAGATACAATAGGGCAGCTCGTCGGCCGGCGTGGTCGACGTGACGCGGCTGAGGTCGTTGTTCATGATAAAGCGCGCCGTGATGGCCTTGCGAATGCCCCGCATGTATGCCTCCGCCATTCCGTCTAGGCTTATGCTGCTCTTGCCTGGGCCATTGCCTGCTGCTGTCAATCGATCTGCCCACCACCTAGCGAATAGCGTGTTGTGGAATATGCCGCGCACAACGCATTCAATTTGCTTTCGGATCGCAGCAGGTCTGCACAGGCGAGCGTAGCGATCTATATCGCCATAGTACGCAGCCATGAGAATGAGGACGTCCTTGTTCCCGTCGGGGAGATCCTGCGGTAGTGGCGAGTACAGTAACGGGGATATTAGGTCGGGCCCCGCCGAGAATTCGGTCATTGTTGACGTTTCCTTTTCCGGGCTGTAGCCATCGTAGGTATCGATGTAGCCATCTTCGGTAATGTTGAAGTAGCCAGGTTTGAAGCGTTGCGAATAAATCGGCTCGTCTTCGTCCGTGCCATCGCCATCATCGAGGAAATCGAAATCGAAGGTATCTCTTAGATTTTCTGGCATCGTAATCTTGCGTCTGCAGTATAGCGTAGACCGAACTGCCGTATCACCATTTAGATAGGCGACCTTGGGGCTGGCTGTATTGATTGTGCGATAATAGTCGTCCATGACCGAGTACCTGACGGGCTGGGCCATGATGTCGTTGAAAATGTCGAGATTACCATTATGTCGGGCTTCCTCGGCGACGTGCACTTCGGGCAACACGTCAAGTTCGCGGTACAGGTCCAGATACCCAGCAACAGCACACACGCGGGCAACCTGGTACCGCATCTGCGGGAAGCGCTGGACAAGGGTCCGGTACGTGGACTCGCTGGCAACGCCGGGATGCCAAATACAGTAGGGGACGTGATCGGGGTCGCTCATATCCTCCACAGCAGGCACGTTGCTGCTCATGATGCGTCGCGCGTTCCACGCCCGCGCAAGGACCGGCGTTGCCAACCGCACCTCGGCGCCGAAGCCCGCGTGGTAGCGAATGCCCCGCACCAGACAGAACTGCATCAGCGGGTTGCCAATCGCCCACGGCACCCGCTCTCCACGCATCGCTGCGACACACGAGTCCATGTCGACATGCTGCTTCGCAAGTCGCGCACCGAGGTCGTCAGTTGCCATTTCGTGAACTTCAAGTGCTGTATCTTTGGAAGTGCGCCGAGAAAGGAAAAGTGGCAAGTGGCAAAGGGTAAAAGTCGAGCAAACCCTCCTACGATGTCGGGATTGAAGTCAATGCCATATGTGCCTCGCGCATGGTGCTTTTGGGTCAGTTAAATGACAAATACTACAGGGTGGGTTGGGCGACTCCACTGGTGTGGCAGTGCCAACAAACCATTCAGCCTAGGTACTTAGGTTGGTTATCTTACACGCGACCGACCACGTGTCGTCTTCCCCAAAACATACACCTTTTGGTACCTCCTGCGCCGCCACTGACCTTGGCCCGAACGGAGAGCGGTTGCGGGGTAATGGAACGTGGAAGGTGAGGCACGCCTGGGACCTGCCTTGTGCATCCTTCCCGAAGCTAATCATTCCCGAGGCCGGTCCCGAAAACAGCCCATCATCAGTCTCATGAATTCCCCCATCGTCACGAGAGAAATCATGCTTATCTGCTTGCGCTTGAGCTCTCGCTTCATTGCGGCAGATCGCCAGCCCATCGCAGGTGCGATATTGTCACGGTTCTGTTTTTTCTTTTTTCTTCTTTTTTCTTTTTTTAATCTCCCGCTTCGCTGCAGCAGATTATCAACATAATTTTGGGCTTCTAGGTATCTACCTACGGTACATGAACTAACTAGACGTCCAACACTATCAATCTATTCACAGCCAAGTGCAGTCTTCACGCTATCTGCCAAAACAACCTTGTCCGAGTGGCCGGGATCAGCGGCCTTGTATGCTGCCCAGTCATTCGTGACAGTATATCTGGCCTGGCCGGGCAGCTCCCGGATCTTGGGGACAGCGCTCCTCGCATTAAACACCTCAACTCTCTCGCCGGTGGTCCCGACGTCCTTGTATAGTGGCTCATAAGAACGAAATGCGTCAGGATATTGTGTCTTGAGGTATCCGGTAAAGGCGAGCTGCTGTGCCCATTTGCGCAGATCGGCCCACACAGACACAGCTTTCTTGGCGCCCTCGACAGCGTTGGATGGAACACCGTTGGCGTGTTGGGCGCCCTGAATGAACTGGCCGATCTTGCCAAACAGGCCGTCAACGTCGTTGCGCCCTTTCACCTCCTTGTGAACTTTTACGCAATCGTACGCGCCCGTCACTCCGGCGTTGCGGAGCGACTTGGCCACCGCATCGACGTGCTCTGGCTTCATGTCGAGAGAATCAAAGCCCGCCGGCAGGTTGAGGAGTCTTATCGGCCTCTTGTCCTGGTTCAGTGACGACCAGACATTGATATAATCCACAAACTCGATGAGATCGCATGGCGATTTGCCTCCCCTTTTGCTGACACACCCGCTGCCAACCAGCATTCGGTTGGTGTCACCTCCCGTCTTCGCCCAGTCCACTAGATGCCGGCGGTAACTTGTCAGTTTGCCTTCTTGCGACTCGGAAAGCTAAGGTACCTCAGGTAGGTAGACGAGGGGGGAGATGGGAAACTCTCGACTCACTGCGATATGCGTTGTAGTATATGATTCGTTCATATCCTCCGTATAGATCGTAGGCCGAGACACTCGCGACAGCCCAGGCCAAAGACCAGAGCAATGCGAAGAACTTCATGGCGGTAAGCTTGACCAGGGACGAAGCGCCGGCGGTGGAGGTAGGTGCAATACGTCGTGACAACTTGATCCTACATGCAGCAGGACACGAACATGTATAATAGGTGCCGACATGTCACCAGATCACAAGTCACCCTTCTTTGCCGCACCCTAAACGTCGTTATTAAAATTCCGTAGCTAACTGCGTCGCCCGTGGTAGAGCCGTGATTGCGATTCCCTCAGGATGCACTACCCTCACTGTACAGTTACAATGAGCCTGGCTTTGCCGCACACTGAAATTGGTTTCCCGTGTCATAAGCTCCCATCGCCAACAACACTGCGCCGCAAACCGAGAGTGTTACATTTAAGCCAAAGGTACCTTACCAACAACGAGCCATTGGAAGGCAGACAGGCCCCTTGGCATGCAGGGCTGAATGCCCGTGCCCTTACCGAAAGCCGTCAGGGTACCAGCGGGGACCTTTTGCCATTAGCCTGAATTTCCGCTCTTACCCGATCTCTCATTCCGCTAATTCCTGGGGATCCTGAAGGCACAGGTCGCTAATTGCCGAGGCGAAATCAAGACTTAGGTTCGCCCGCGCTTCGACATTTTAACACTGACTTCACTTCCCACCAATTGAACACGATGGAGTCAATATATGTGCGCGGCGTAGGGCGGGTCAGGCTGACCACCGCCTGAGTGTAACGGTCCCACCTCCTGCTCCCGTCCGGGTCTCCATTTCTCAGGCACACATGCTCCCATGGATCACTGCAAGTGAAGTCTCATAAGGGCTTCCATTGGCCCGCATCTTCAACGCCAGGAACGTACCTTCCTTCCTATCTCATCAGGTCACACCAGACTGTCTCTCGTTTCCTCCAGTCTTCGTGGCACCCTTCCGTTCATTCTTTCTTGATTTCTTTTTGGCCAAACATGAGAACCCAACGAGCTGCGGCGGGAGCGGCGGCTCTCACTCTTTTGGCGCTGTGTCCTACAACACTAGCTCTCCCCGGCAGCGGTGTTCTACAGGCACGGGCGGAGTGCAAAGCATACAAGATCCAGTCCGGCGACAGCTGTTGGAAGATCGCCGAAGAACGGTGCAGCCCGAAAATTAGCACCAGCGATCTGTACAAGTTCAACTCGGGACTGGAGGCGAAATGCAGCAACTTGAAGGTAAGAGATCTCCTCCTCGCAGGAAGGGGCTTTTTCCTAAGAAAACCATTAGCTCGGCGACCCTGTCTGCTGCACTGCGGGCACCATGCCCGACATGGACCCCCCAGGCAACTCTGACGGAACCTGCAAAACTCTTAAAGTCGTCGATGGCGACGACTGTTGGAAGTTCGCCACGCAGCGCTGCCAGCCTGCGATCGAGCCCGCTCAACTGTACAAGTTCAACGGCGGCTCCGATGAGTTCTGCAAAACGCTGGCCGCAGGAAAAGCACTTTGCTGCACAAAAGGGACCAAGCCCGACCTCAGGCCCAAAAAGAATGCTGATGGATCTTGTTTCTGGGTGTCGGTTCCAGACGGCCAGGGATGCAACGCCCTTACAGGCCCCTACGACTTGACGACTGAGGATCTGGATAAGTTCAATATTGGCAAAACTTGGGGATGGCAGGGCTGCGAGCTACTTCAGAAAAAGCAGCGTGTCTGTCTCAGCGACGGCACTCCTCCGTTACCTGAGCCCATTACTGAGAAACAGCTCCAATGTGGCCCACAAGTCCAGGGTACGGTGGCACCAACCAACGGCACCAGGATCGCAGATCTTAACCCATGTCCTCTCAATGCGTGAGTGTTTTTTTCTTTCTATATACCTACCTCTGACAGATCATCGCTAACAATTCCTTTTCTCACACAGATGCTGCTCCGGCCATGGATTTTGCGGAGTCACACCCGAATTCTGCATCGACACGAGCATCAAGAACACGCCGGGGACCAAGAAGAACGGTACAAACGGCTGTATCTCCAACTGCGGGCTAGACGTCGTCAACAACAAAAACCCTCCCGCTTCTTTCCTCAAAGTTGGATACTTTGAGAGCTGGAATCCCTACACCCGGCCGTGTCTCACCATGGACGTCAACGACATCTCGAAACTCGGCGGCTATACTCATATCCATTTTTCATTTGCCAATCTGACCGAGGATTTTGTGCCTTCAGTTACGGGCGTGCAAGACCAGTGGGACAAGTTTGTCAAACTCCAGGGCGTGAAGCGCATCGTTGCGTTCGGTGGATGGGCCTTCTCGAACGACCCCGGCACCAACCACATTATTCGGAGGGGCGTGATGCCGGCGAACCGACAAAAGTTCGTTGAGAACCTCGTCAACTTTGTCAAGAATTCCGGTATCGACGGCATCGACTTCGATTGGGAGTACCCAGGCGCAACCGATATTATTGGCTCAGACCCTGGCCTTCCTGAAGACGGCGCCAACTACCTCGAGACGATCAAAAGTATCAAGCGCAGGCTCCCCGATAAGAGCGTGTCGTTTGCTGCACCCGCCTCATTCTGGTACCTTAAGAACTTCCTCATCAAGGAAATGGCGGCCGTTGCAGACTACATCGTCTACATGACCTACGATCTGCATGGTCAGTGGGATGTGGGTAACAGATTTGCTGTGTAAGTTTACCTCTTACCACCCTGCCTAGCCTTTGCAAGAAAGGTCCCCTTTCAAATTTGGCTGACGAGGGAAAACAGAGAGGGCTGTGAAGCAGGCAACTGTCTCCGGTCACACGTCAACCGAACCGAGACCATGTACTCGCTAGCCATGGTCACAAAGGCAGGCGTTCCTGCCAACAAGGTCATGGTTGGGGTTAGCAGCTATGGACGAAGTTTCAAAATGGCCAAGCCTGGTTGCAAAGGTCCTACGTGCACCTTCCTCGGTGAAAAGAACAAGTCTCCCGCCATGAAAGGAGAATGCACAAGGGAAGGCGGTTACCTCGGGGATGCCGAGATTCGCGCCACTAAAAAGTCTTCTGAATGGTTCGGCGAGGGATACGAATCCTACTACGACAAAGAATCGGACTCGGATATTGTCATCTACAACGGGGACGAGTGGGTTGCCTTTATGGACCATGAGACCAAGAAGCGGCGGACCGAGGAATACCGGAAACTGGGCTTTCTCGGCACAACCGACTGGGCCATTGACTTGCAACAAGACTTCAACGCCGACTCTCTCTACAGCGGCGACGGTGGACAAATCAACGACGTCGTGGTAGACTTGGGCCCTAAACGGGAATGCGTCATCGACAAGCACTACAACGACCTGCAGGCTCTGGCCGACGATGCCGACGGTAAGGACCCCTGGTGTCTGGCCGCCAAGACGGTCGATATGCTCAGCGGCATGATGAATACCGCGTTCGATGGGTACGACGAAGCTGCTAATGGCTACGACGGGCTATTCCCAACGTACGAGAAGTACATGCTCGACACTCTCAACGGGCGCATCGAGGAATGGCTCTGGGACAAGGACGAGAAGAAAGCAGGCTGGCCGTACTACAAGTGTTATGCCGACAAGGCTCTCTCCAGAGCCAATAGGGCGAATGCCTGGGAATACAAATGCAATGATGAGCCAAAGAGCTTTCTCCAGGATTACACCTATGTACGTTTTATCCCCATTTCCCTTTTGATTATAGTCCTCGCGAAGGGTTACTTACACGGCGTTGTGGTTATAGTGGCTCGAGGTGAGCAACAAGAAGGGCTGGGAGGACTCGCTCGAAGCTGCCGGCATTGACCCTGCCTGGATCGAGGGGAAGGAAAAAGAAAGAACAGTCGGTAGAGAAGGCTGTTCTTCTCCTACCGGCAATTGCCTCACGACAACATGGAGGTGGATCGGCTTCCCGCAGAGGAAGGAAGGCATCAAGATCCCCGACCCGAAGGATGTAATCGACACGGCTAGGAAAAACTTTACCAACGTGCAAAAGGAGTTCAGCGTGGCATACGCCGAACTCGCGCTCGGTTCTTTTGAGGGAGAGCCGGCTGACGCGGTCGATGTCTTGTCGATCCCCGTCTCCATGCTCAGGGACGCCATCGACTCGATGAAGGAGGTCAAGGAGTTGGCCAAAAAGGTACAAGAGGAAAATAAAAAGAACCTGATCCTCAAGATCCTCGAGGGCATCCTCTTCCTAATTCCCTTTGTCGGCGGCATGGTCAGCGGTCTGGGCCGACTTGGCGCCGGGATTGCTCGGATAATAGCCCTCACCGAGATAGCGGGAAGCGGTGCTCTCGGCATCTACACGGCAGTGGAGGATCCTGACATGGCACCCGTGGCCATTCTCGGCATGGTCATGGGCGCTCTGGGAGTCCCGTCCGGAGCTAAGTACCGCACCCTCGGCAAGGCAAAGCGGGACATGTCGCCCGACATGAAGGCAAACATGGGCAAGAGCTTCAAGGAAATCAACCCCAAGATCGAGTCCATCACCAGCAAAATGCCAAAGGTCTGCAGGCGGTAATAGGGGTGGACGGTATTTCTTTTTTTTTTTTCTTTGTATGTAATTATAATTCATACCTTGTACAATGCCTATACTTCATTTAGTGTTCCGCTTTCCACTTTCACCTTGCCCCAGACGACTTTTTGACCCGACCAAGCACAAAAGCATGCGTACCTACCTACTCGGATGGCCGAACCTATTCCGCAGGTTTCTGCGCCACAGCAATTCCCCTGTTCGGTATCAGCATCGTGAGCCAAGCTCCCCAAACTCCTGGGCCTCAAAAAAACAGCACAAAAGAATTCCAAAACTCACCAGCTCGAATAGCTATGAATGCTCTTGTTCTTCAGAACATCCCTCACCCTCGCCAGCCACGACTGCACCTCCTCATACTGCCACCCCATCACACTCGTCAGGATATACAGCCCAAACCCCTCCAGCCCCCTCTCCAGCCCCAACTTATTAAACAACCCCACCTCCTTCCACTTCGCCTCGGCTGGCCACGCCCCAATCGGCGTCTTGACCACGCGCGTCTTAATCTCCGCCGCGCCCTCCCCCCCAAACCCCGCCTCCTTCATCCACCCC
>Ga0247770_1000957_pt1 | contig 25683 bp, 11 predicted proteins | sample UWRJL136409B6_FD_179943 | JGI IMG/M metagenome (GOLD analysis project Ga0247770, IMG submission 179943) | Plant litter microbial communities from Arlington Agricultural Research Station in Wisconsin, United States - UWRJ-L136-409B-6 | ecosystem: Environmental > Terrestrial > Plant litter >... | reverse complement strand
CGCCGTGAGCGAGTAACGCTGCGCGGCCACGCCCGAGCAGCTCTTGGGCAACGGCAGCGGCTTGATCTCGGCACTCACTGCCGCGCATCCATCGTCAGCACACGCCAAGGCCTTCTTGTTCATATGAAAAAGGGAAACCTACCGGCGCCCACGAGGGCTGCCGCAGCCGACACAATCTCCAACAGACGCATAGTGGCGGTGATATTTGTGACTCGTTGTGTATTACCTATACAGCAAGTACCGTCCTTATCCAGGTCGACAGAAACACAACTGCCAGGACAATTATCTCTATCCAAGCAACGATCAGACCCTCCCCTCGCCCCTCGAGTCGGACAAGCACCTACCCGTATATAAAGAAGAACACCCCACCGCCCATCAGACAGCACGCCAAGACGGGCCATCCACCCCCATCATCAATTTCGCAAAAACGACGGGACTATAACTCAAGGTAACTTACACCGCAATCAATCGCCCCCTTTCTGCGGCGGTCCTCTCCGTACCGCTTGTCCTCGGCGCCCCCGTCGGCGGTAGCCAACCATAGGTGTGGAGCGACCAATATCCCTTGGCCATAGCCTGTTCGGCTGTTATGCTCCGGCCGCGACACCAACTGGGACTGGCAGCGGCCGACCCTCAAAAGTAGCTCCCGAGCTGCCAGGGGGAGATGCGGGGATGGCGGCGGCCGGCAAGATGGCAGATTAATTTGGTGGTGATGCGGAGACGGTACCTGGGTAAGGTGGCGGTGATTGCGTAGGTAGGTACGGCAGGAGTGATTGATTGATTGCGGTGGGCCACGGGGAGGTTTTGACGAGTGGGGAAATGCCCAGGGTCCGGATGGGTGGGGCATGGAACGCGGAATGGGGGTTCCATTGCAGAAGCGGCCGGGACCTTCTGGAATGAATGGATAAGGTGCAGTGCAACCTATAGTCGCATGGTAGAAAGAGTGCTCGCTGGTGGTTCGAGAGGGCTGGAAGAGTTGATCGGATCGCCGGACAAGTGGAGAGGACGTGGCCAAGACGAAACAAGCCTCGGTCACGCCTGCCAATTTATTTTCCGAGTACCCAGGTGGCCTGACAGCTTGGTGCACCCGGTGCCGATAACCTAGACCGTCGGACAGGTTGTGCCATCATTTGTGCCGGCTTCCGAGACTTATTCTGGTTAGTGGCCAGCACGAAGCTTTTTCGTAGATGCTACCTACCTAACCAATGCCACAACTTATTCCCCACCGTTGGTTTATAAGAGCAAAGGGACCATAGCAGTGTCGCATGTTGTTCAATAGGAATTGTGTTCCCATTGATTCCAATGCTCGAGCCCGTTAATCCGTATTTCTATCGAACTCGTCTGTTTTGGGCAGGGACGGCCCTCAGACGAAGAATCTCCTCCATATGAACAGTATAGCAGCCGAGAGATTCCAGAGGGGGCACCTTCAAAGTCTCACTGCCAGACAGGTAGCAGGTACCCAACCATCTCCAAACCTGCATCTCCAAATATTCCATGACAACTTGAAAGTTCTTGGCATGGGAGCACCCGCATCCAAGGAGCTGGCGCAATTCCTCTTGGCGAGTTACTGCCGAGCTTGATTCCAAGTCACACTGATGTTTATTTGGACGATTGGCCAATGGTCTTGTCTGGCCACCAGCAGGGTTTGAAGATACGAGTATACGCTCAAATGTGTGCGAACAATACGTAATCTTGCGTGTACTCGCTCTTTCAAATTCCGATAAGACATGGATTGTTCCCCACCACGTCCCAACACCAATTTCACGGTCGCGTTTGGCCATTCGCAGCACTGCACTGCCCAGAGAGCCCCGTTCTGGCTAAGTCATCGGCCGCATTCTACTCCATCGTGCTTACGTATACCAAGCCTGAGTCTCCAGTCAGCGCCCAGGAAGAGTCTACCCGCTTGCATCCGAGGCGCGGTGCCACACACGTGCAGCAATCCCATAAATACCCCACAGAATGACCAAGCCGTTGCTGCCCAACCCTTTAAATTAACCTCCTCTGATAACGTAGTACTCCCGTTCTGAACTCAATCTCATTGCATCAACTACCTAAATCAAATCATTCATCAACACCAACAGCCAAGATGACCATCAACCTCGTCGCCCTCATCTACCCCAAGCCCGACAAGGTCGCTCGCGTGGGTCCACCGCTTCTCCTCTTTTAGAGTCTCCTCTTTTGACGTCACTGCTGACCAAAAATCACGATCTAGGTCGAGGAAATCGCACAGTCCATCGCCGAGCACGTCCAAGCCAACGAGCCGGGCGTGCTGCAGTACAAGTGGTTCCGCGTCGTAGACGCCGAGGTGCCTACGCTCATGGTGTGGGAGACGTATGTTTCCCCCGCATTTCCCCTGGTTTTTGGATTCAGGGGTCTTGGGCTGTTTTCATTTGGCGGCCGAGACAGAAGCTGATGGGACCAGATACGCCGACCAAGCAGCGGTTGATGCGCACAAGGCGAGCCCCAAGATGGCATGGCTGATGGAGGTGGAGAAGGAGGAGGGAAATATGGCCGCGCCGTTGAAGATTATGCCGTTGGAGGCCTTTGCTGGATGGGCTAGTCGCTAGATTGGCGTAGGAAACCCAAGGGGTTGAAATGCCGAAGTTGGAAAATATGACCACCTGCCCAAAGCTGAGATGGTGGTCCCGGGATCGATTCACCTCCCCACCTCACGAATCCGAACCCTTCTCTTCCGGAAAGCCTGGATCATCCGTTGGGCAGAGGCCTTCCTAGGCCTATTGTCCTGTAGATAATCCTTTAGCAACTTCGTGCCTACACTGTCATCTGCCCCAGTTGTTTCGTGATTCCCATCCGCAGCCTCACCACCCGCAAGCTTCTCCTCCCAACAACAACTAGTTGTCTGCGACGAATCTAGGTATATAAAATTTCCTTTTTCGTTCGTCGTCCTGAGCTAGAGTGAGCTGTGGCTGATTTGTCCTGAGCTTCCCCGACTTCCCTGAGCTAGGGTGATTCTATACGCCGCCGCTATACAGCCTCAAAGACCCCTTTTCAGTCCCCCCCCTTCCCTCGGCTAAAGTTTCCTATCCATAGAAAGCAGATAACGTGTAATCTGTAAAGATAGCTCCCAGGTAACAATTCTAATTACGACGTACACGCGTACTGGGTGTATGTGTGACTCGTCCGGAAAGCCGTATTATTAAAAGTAAGTAACCTATACCTTATTAAAAAATTAAAAAGAATTAAAAGGATCTAACTACACTAATTTCAAACTTATAACATTATTATACTATATTATAGAAGAATATAATACAGATACATTGACTTTGACACTTGAGTCTGATAGTAGACGAGTGGCATCCTTGCAAGTAGCTTTTACCATACGATTAAAATTATTACGATAGAGATCAGAAGTCGTTAAATGCGTTAAACTCTTCTTCGACCTCCGCTTCACCAGATCAGTCTCCTTCGTATGATTTCAAGTTAGTGTGACGACCCTGCAGGCCGTCACTTGGGCCTGGGCGGCCCGACGAATCCCCCGCAGAAGGAACAGTGCGAGAAGACGGTGCACACCACCTAGGCGCACTGGGCCAGGGGTGCAAAGACCCGAAGCCCCTACAACCAGTGAGGTGCTGCTCACAGCATGCCAAGTGCTCACATCGCAAGCAGGAGAAACCTCACAAGTAGAACGCTCGCGCGGTGCAGAGTGCTCACATAACAAGCACTCGCAACACTATAAGCAAGGTATAAAGTACCTTCCAGCTAGTTAGTATAAATAGCTATAATTATACCCACAACCACCGTAAGGGACTCTAATTCCTCACACTAATATTTAATTATTTATTTATATCCTACTGTTTAGACTCACCTTTATACATTATAGTGACAGTAACCTACAGTGACATTAAACCCCCCATTTAAAAGTGCTAGTTTAATAAACCGTCTTCGGAACGCCCCTTACCTGTTAACGTCCTGCTATACGTTCTGTCTTAACTTACGCCAGTCCTCTTAAGGCCTGTATCGGGTGCAGGTTGTAATACGATACTAACGTTTAGTTTTAAACGTTATTTATTAAATTCCCAGACACCACCTCTCTCCTACTAACATATTAACCTTTAGAAAAGGTAAGGAGATTAAGGAGGTGTAAGCCCAGCCTTAGCTCCCTACTATTAATAAGTTAGTTACACACCTTAAAGACTTAAACTTTAACTAGTAGGGACTAGTTAAGGAACTTAATAAAGCCTTCCTTAAAGATATTAAAAGCTGTATTAATTTTATTAAAAAACTCTAAGCTTGATTTAATACTGTTAAGCTAGAGAATAACGACCTTAAGGGCTTATAAAAGAAACGAGTAAAGCTCCCCTTACTGTTGCACTTTAAGGGAGACTTTACGTAACTAAAGTCTTAAATAACCTAGCTTTAAAGTTATGTCACCTATTATAATAAGTAGTTCTTTAAAGAAGAAAGAAAGGTTAGGTTCGCCAGAGCCCTATTAGATAAAGTAACCACTTATTAGTATAAACCCCATATAAAGATAATTAACGACCTCTTTATAGATAGAGCACGAAAGGAAGCCCCTGAGACTTAGGCTCTTTTTAACAACTTTAACGTTTTTATTGACTAACTCCGGACTGAGTTTAAAGAACTAGACGCCCCTAAGTGGGCTAAATAACACCTTATAACTTTAAGGCAGACGTCCTTAATCCTTAAGTTCTCTACACGCTTTAAGTTAAAAGCAGTAAAGATTAAGCTTAGCTAAAAAGCCCTAGTAATGCTATTCTAGAGTGGTTTAAAGGAGCACGTTACTGGAGACCTTTATTAAAAGGATTAGCCGGATCGCCTTTAAAAATTAGTCGAGATGGCTATTAAGGCCGATAACTGGTATTATAATCACTATTATTAAAAGAACTTTTAGAAGGAACGGACCCCTTACTAATTAAGTAAACTGAAGAAGGGGAACTAATTAACTGTGATAGGTTATCACCCTGGACTGATGGATATTAGTATAGTAAACTATTAGAATTGACTTAACTGTGATAAGCCTTAATAATAGTAGTAGTAGAAGCAGCTTAAGGATCTGTTATAGGTCTAGTGCTTTAACTGTGATAAGAAAGGATATATAGTATAGTAATACCCGTTGTTAAAGTAAGTTGGTTAAAAACCCGTTCCAGAAGGAGGAAAACATATTAGGTTTAACTTAAGAGATGTTTATATCAGGATGGTAGGTAATAAGGAAGATTACTCTTAAATAGATAAGTGTAAATTAGGAAATAAGGAAGAGAAGGAAGAAAAACCTTAAGATATAATATACCCAGTCTTTAAGGGTGTCTTGGAAGAGTCAGTTATAGAGGTGCAGGTCGTTACAGACTGACTCCTAGGTGGAAACTTAGAACCGTTAAAAGTATAAGTTATAGAAGACTAACTTTAGGAAAAGATGTTTTAGTTAGCTATAACAGGCCTTAAAAACCTTACCTTGTAAGCCTAGGAATTAAGGAAGTCTAAGAAGGACCCTAACTTAGACTTTACCAGGATGGTAAAGGGAGTTAAAGAACTAGCCCTTTAAGCCACTTAAGTAGTAAAGTAAGCCTTAGAAGGTAAAAGAGAATAAATTAAAAGAATTAAACTAAAGAAACGAAAGTTCTTCTTAATAATACCCCTTAAAACTCTTAAACACTTTAAGCACGTTAAGTGGATTAGCACCCTCACCTCCCTGGAAGAGGGATAACTTAGGTGGCTGCCCTGTATTAAAGCTAGTGTGTCTTAGACCGGTACTTTAAAGGTTCCTTAAAAAGGCACGAAGTAAGTATATTAATAGAGGGTCTAAGAGTTAGAGGAGAAACATTAAGAGTTAGTAGATGAAATAAAGGACTTGTAAGTTAAAGGCCTTATTATGACGTTAAAGGACAGAGTAGTAGAAATTAGGCTGTAACTTTATAATAGAGTTCGCTTTATAAATCAGTTTAAATACCACCTTGTTAAAAAAGACCATTTTATGGAAGAATAAGCCAGATTACTGCTACTTAAGTTCTAAGAAGAGGTTTAGGAGAAATAACGCATATAAAGGCAAGTGGAAGAAGAGAAAAAACAGGGTGCTACTTCCCTTATTCCGTACTCCACAATTATAACACCTGTAGTTAATATTAACCACCCTAGTTACAGAGATATATTATGGATCGATTATATGTATAACGACTGCGCTCTTAACCGGCATTATAAACTTAAGGCCTTTTATAACCACTTCCTAAACACACAGAGACGGGATTACACTATTATAAAAGTAAAGTTAAAACTGGCCTATTACTAGGTCTCCTACTCCTTAATAAAAGAATCTGGTAATAAGTGGAAGGTTACTGTAATTAATTAAGCCCCCACTATGTGTTAGTGAGGAGGAATACTTAATAACTGCCCAGTTATAACGTGTTTATTACACCTTAACGGGAAAGCCTAAGAATAATAGAAGTGAGAAGACTATTAACAGGTTTAAAAGTAAAAAGACATTACTGTAATCTAAGCCTGTAAAGCGTACTACCGATTTATTAAAAACTTTAAGAATATTATACCGTTTAAAGTCAACTGGACGTTAAGGTGTGAAAACCTAAGAAAGGTTAATCACTAAGTTTATTAAAGCTGCCTGTTTTTCTAAAAGGAATTAGGAAAAGGTTACAGGCCCTTTAAAAGGGCTGGAAACCAGTAGTTCGCTAGTTAGTAAAAACTTTAAGAAGAAGGAGAGGTATTTAAAGGTTAGGCCGTATAAGACCTTAAGGACAGATAATTACTATAACTCAGATGTTAAAGGAGTATAAACATTACTCTATTAGTATTAACATAATAAACGGAAAAGGGAGGCCGTTTAGGGTAAGAGTAGTGATTAATAGTGGGAGTGCTTCCAACCTAATACACCCCTTGTTAGTTAACTAAAGGAAACTCCCTAACGAAAAGTATAAAAAGGCTATTCCTATATAAAATAGAGAAGGAGGCCTATATTAATATAATAACGGTAAAGTTACCCACCACTTACCACTCTTAATTAAAGTGGATAGGGATAAATAATAAGTAGACTTTAACGTTACACCAGTTACAGGTTATAACATAATCCTAAGTTTACCCTAACTGGAAAAGTATAACTTTATAATTAATTAGAGGAGTGGCCACCTCACCTTTAATAAGTCCCCTAGCTATAATTACTGTTTAGAGAAAGTTAAGAAAGCACTAAACTATTCCAGAGATATATAAAGCACTTAGAAACACGTTAAACCCTTAAAACTAAACATAGTTTAAGTTAGGTTTATTAAGATAGTTAAAAGACTAAAAGGTCTACTGTATTACTTAAATGACGATTTAAAAGGTAGAAAGAAGTTAGAAGCTAATTTACAGATAAGTAAAAAAGTCAACTTATTTAAAGTACCTGTTAAATACAGGAAGTTTACCCTGTTTTAAAAAAAGATATTATAATTACTAAACCACAGACTATGGGATTATAAAATTAAGCTGAAACCAGGAGTAAAACTCCGCAGTTTCCAGCCCTACCACCTAAACCCCCAGTAGGCTAAGGCCCTATAGGAGTACGTTAATAAGAACTTAAAGAATAAGTTTATTATAAAGTCTCAGTTACCAGTAAAGTACCTAATACTGTTCGTCTTAAGGAAGGGAGACAGTAAGTTATATATAGTTATTAACTACTAAACGTTAAATAAGGATACAATTAAAAATCGCTACCCATTATTACTTATTATAGAGATATAAGAACGGATTACTAAAGTAAATTAATTCTCCAGCCTTAATTTCCCTATAAGATTTAACCACGTTAAAGTAAAGGAGGAGGATAAGTATAAAACGGCTTTTCAGACTCACAATAGGCACTACCAGTACTGTGTTATACTAATAGGATTAATAAACACCCTTACAACCTTTTAAGGCCTTATTAACAATGTTCTCCACCCCTTCCTTAATAAGTTTATCTTTATATATTTAAATAACGTTCTAATCTATTCCGAAACTTTAAAAGAACATTAAAAACACACACGACAGGTTTTAACAGCTCTTAAAAAAGTAAAGCTGATAGTAAACCTGGAAAAGAGCCACTTCCACGTTTAGGAACTAAACTATTTAAGGTTTAAAGTAACCCCTAGAAAGCTTAAAATGTAAGCGGAGAAGACAGAGGCAGTTAAGGACTGGCCTACTCTAAAAAACTAAAAAAAGTTACAAGCCTTTATCAGCTTTATAAACTTCTATCACTATTTCATTAAGTACTTTACGAAAATCGTAAAACCACTCTATAAACTTATAAGTAAGGGAAAACCGTTTAAGTGGACTAATAAACAGTAAAAGGCGTTTAAAGACCTTAAACACGCCTTTATCACAGCACTAGTCCTAACCCTCCCCGATTTCTTAAAGCCTTTCTAAGTTAAAACAGACTCCTTAGAGTTTATAATCGGCGGAGAACTTAGTTAAGTCTAAGACGATAAGAAATGCCACCCAGTTACCTTCTTATTAAAAAGAATCCACAGCCCCACCTTACAATATCTAATCTATAATAAGGAACTAATAGCGATTATTTAATACTTTACTAAATAAGTGCTGTATTTAAACAGCATGGAAGAACCAGTTTAGGTCTTTTCAAACCATAATAACCTCCAGTACTTCCTAACGAAGGAACTCAGCCCACAGTAAGCATAATAAATAGAATTAATAACCCCGTTCCACTTCCAGATTCACTATATTAAAGGAAAAGATAATAAGCAGGCTAATACTCTTAATCAGAAGCAGGACTATAAGGATGCCAATCCGGCCCTAATCCCCGTCACCCTGTTTAATAAAGCTAAAAACGGCACATTAAAACACACGCCGTAAATGTCAGATAACTAGACACTAGAATAAACCATTAACGTTTATATAAACTTATAAATAAAGTATAATATCTATTAATAATAACAGGACTTTTAAGCAAAAAGGTTAGCGGAAAGAACCTGTAAACATAGGTGCCCTTTAGGAGACTTCTCAGGGCACGTGTAAGACTGTGGTAAAAAGTACCTAAAACATCTAAACTATAACAAAACTGGTTATTAGTTAAAACAGCTACTAAAAGGTGTAAACAGTATGCTTAAACTAAAAGTAAAGCTCTAATACTAAAAGAAACCGTATATTTATAACCTAGATAAATAAAAGGAGTATATCTAACAGGTCCACAAGTCTTAACTTAAAAGACATATAGGCCGAGCTAAAACTCTCACATAAGCCCAATAGGCGTACACCTTCCCAGGAATGAAAAAGTTAGTTAAAAAAGTGGTTAATAACTGTAATATCTGTTATAAGAAGCAGAACTAACACTATAAGCTTTATAAACTTCTTAAACCACTCCCTATACTACAGGCGCTATAGAGTTTAATCTCACTCGACTTCATCACTAAAATCCTAAAGTTTAAGGACCCTGTTACAGGAGTCACCTATAACCAGATCCTTATAGTAATTAACAGATTGATAAAATAGGCCTACTTTCTACTAACCTTAAAGGACATAACAGCAGAGTAACTCGCTTATATCTTCAAAAAAGAGGTAATTTCATAACACCTCTAGCTAAATAACATTATCACAGATTAAAATAAGCTAATCGTATCGAAGTTTTAATAAAGACTAATATAAAGAATAGGTGTAAAAAGTAAACTTTTAATAACCTTCCACCCACAGACAAATAGCTAAACAAAGTAAGTTAACCAGATACTTATAACGTATCTCCAAGCCTATATCAACTTTAAATAAAACAATTAGCTTAAACTGTTACTAATAGCACAGATAGCCTATAACATAACGCTAATTAAATTAATAGGTATATTACCGTTCTTCACTAATTACAGTAAGGAGCCTAAGCTCCGTTAAGGCCCGCCTACAGGCACCCCCTAAACCACAGTCCACGTAAACCAGATACAGGAGTTACACGACCACCTATAAGCTAAACTTAAGTTTACACGTGAATAAATAAAGAAATTTACTAATAAACACAGAACTAAATAGCTAGCGTTTAAGAAAGGACTCCACTATAATAACAAGCAAGTTAAGGGACCAACTCTACAGAAGGGGGACCACATCTACCTTTTTTCACAAAACCTACATTTAAAACAGCCTAGTAAAAAGCTTAACTTTAAAAGGTACAGACTGTTCCAGATTAAGAAAAAGGTTACCACCTCTAATTACAAACTAAACCTACCCGTTAGCATAAAGGTGCAGATTAAGGTTTTTCACATCTCACTTCTAAAACCTACCCTAAAAGAAGTTCCTTTAGAAAAGAAGATTAAGATTAACGCTAACGAGGATAAGTACAACGTTAAGGAAGTCGTGGATTTATAAAGGGGAAAAAACACGTTTAAATATCTCGTTAAATAGTTAGATTATAACCTTAAAAGTAACTCGTAGAAGCCAGTTAAAAATCTTAAGTGCCCAGACCTAATTACGGAATTCCACTAAAAGAATCCAAACCAACCAAAACTAACAACAAGAACCAGAAATAAGATAAAATCTGACATCTAAATTACTATACTGAAAAGTAAGACCATTATAGGACTTAGAGCCTAAAAAGTGGCAGGTAACTCCTTAATAAGTACGGAAAGACATTTATCAGGACCTTAACCAAGGTTATAAAAACCTCAGACCCAATAAGGAGGCTAGGCCTTTAAAGCCCCTAACAAGCTCCACACAAAAATAAATGCTAACAGGGAAAAAAGTCAGTAAAAGAAAAAGTCGCTAAAACTCTTATGGGAAGTTAAGCCCACGACCTCTTATTAAAGAAAACAGTTACAAACTAAGTTATAAAGCGACCACCCGCTATAAAGACCCCGCCAGAAAGTTCCCCCAGTTAAAAGACTCCACATTATCAGGAGGGGCGTTTAACTTAACCTCCTCACTTTCCTAAAACTCTAATAACTCCACTTCACAACTAAACACTTTTACAGCCCGGTCCTTAAGGCGGGACCGCTGCTTATAAAAGCGCGCTAAGCGCGTTAACACCTCTTAAAGCTTAGTAATAGCCTTATAGAGTTACTAAGTAGTAGACTCGACTTATAAGTTAAGACTCTGCTTTTTAATAAGAAGAGCCTTTAACTTCACCTTACTAACATTAAAAGTGTTATATTAGGAAGGCTAGTACCTCTTTAAATAGTAATTATAACTATTAGACCGGTTTAAAACTTAACAGATAAGTAGAGGGTTAGCAGACTTATAAAAAGAATAAGGGGACATTTCACCACTAAACGCGTATATGTAGGCTGTAAAGTTTAGGTAGTGGTTAGTGCTTTTACCCTATTCCCATTTTAAGACCCAGGAGTTAAATACTTATTACATAGTAAAATAGTAAAAGGAGAAGCTTACCTCTTAAGTTCTTTATGGGAAAAGAACGTTAAAGAGGGGGAATCGTATAACGACCCTACAGGCCATCACTTAAGCCTAGGCAGCCTAATAAATCCCCTGCAGAAGGAACAGTGTAAGAAGACAGTACACACCACCTAGGCACACTAAGCCAGGGGTGCAAAGACCTAAAGCCCCTATAACCAGTAAGGTACTGCTCACAGTATGCCGAGTGCTTGCATTACAAGCAGGAGAAACCTTACAAGCAGAACGCTTACGCAGTGCAAAGTGCTCGCACAACAAGCACTTGCAACATTACAAGTAAGGTACAAAGTACCTCCCAGCTAATTAGTATAGATAACTATGGTTGTGCCCACAACCACCGTAAGGGACTCTGGTTCCTTACGTTAATATTTAATTATTCATTTATATCCTACTGTTCAGACTTACCTTTATACATTATAGTAACAGCGACTTACAGTGACATTAAACCCCCTGTCTAGGAGTGCTAGCTCAACAAGCCGTCTTCAGAACACCCCTTACCTGTTGGCGTCCTGCTATACGTTCTGTCTTAACCCGCGCCAGTCCTCTCAAGGCCTGTGTCGGGTGCAGGTTGTAATAGTTAGATAAGCGAAGCTGTAAAGTGCCGTCGCTGATACTAAAAGGAGCAGTTATATCGATAATATAAAACAGAGCTTACATATCGCCGTATTGCCTCCCCCTGGTTCGTGACTCTGTGTGACGACCCTGCAGGCTGTCACTTGGGCCGGGGCGGCCTGACGAATCCCCCGCAGAAGGAACAGTGCAGGAAGGCAGTACGCACGGTACTGCGCACTGGGCCAGGGGTGTAAAGACCCGAAGCCCCTACGACTAATCGTTAAGTGATCACTTTAATCTCGCTAAGAGCACGGTAATCGCAGTGATCAGAGGTATTCTAATCACTGTAATCACTCTTCGTGTTAAGTGAACACAGTGATTAAGGTACAAAGTACCCCTTAACTAATTAATATAGATAACTATAGTTATACCCATAATTACCGTAAGGGACTTTAATTCCTCACGCTAGTATTTAATTATTTATTTATATCTTACTATTTAGACTCACCTCTATACATTATAATAATAACGACTTACAGTGATATTAAATCCCTGTTTAAAAGTGCTAACTTAATAAACCATCTTCAGAACACCCCTTACCTGTTAACGTCCTGCTATACGTTCTGTCTTAACTTACGTTAGTCCTTTTAAGGCTTATATTAGGTGTAAGTTGTAATATAATACTAACGTCCTAGTTCTAAACGCTGTTTATTAAATTTTTAAACATTACCTCTTTCCCGTTAACATATCGACCTTTAGAAAAGGAAAAGAGATTAAAGATGCGTAAGCTTAGCTTTAACTCCTTACTATCGATAAATTAGCTGCATGCCTTAAAGACTTAAACTTTAATTAGTAAGGATTAGTTAAGGAACTTAACGAAGCTTTCCTTAGAGATATTAAGAGCCGTATCAGTCTTATCGAAAAACTCTAAGCTTAACTTAATGTTATTAAGTTAAAGAATAACGACCTTAAGGGTTTATAAAAAAAATGAGTAAAGCTCCTCTTACTATCGCACTTTAAGGGAGACTTAACGTAACTAAAGTCTTAGATAGCTTAGCTTTAGAGTTATGTTACTTACTATAATAAGTAGTTCTTCGAGGAAGAAGGAAAGGTTAGGTTTACTAAAGCCTTACTAAATAAAGTAGCTACTCGCTAGTACGAACCTTATGTAAAGATAATTAATAACCTTTTTATAAATAGAGCGTATAAAAAAACCCTCGAGACTTAAGCTTTTTTTGACGACTTTAACGTGTTTATTAACTAACTTTAGACTGAGTTTAGAGAACTAGACGCCTTTAAGCGGGCTGAATAATAGCTTATAACTTTAAGATAGACGTTCTTAATCTTTAATTTCTCTATACACTTTAAACTGGAAGCTGTAAAAACTAAGCTTAGCTAAGAAGCTTTAGTAATGCTGTTCTGGAACGGCTTGAAGGAGCACGTTACTGGAAACCTTTACCGAGAAGATTAACTAGATTACTTTTAAGAATTAGTTAAGATAGTTATTAAAGCTAATAACTGGTATTATAATTACTATTACTAAAAGAACTTCTAGAAAGAACAGACCTTTTACTAGCTTAAAAAGGGAAATTAGTTGACTGTAATAAGTTATTACCTTAGATTAATAGATATTAGTATAGTAAACTGTTAGAATTGACTTAACTGCGATAAACCTTAACGATAATAGTAGTAAAAGCAGTTTAAGGACCTATCTTAAGTTTAGTGTTTTAACTGCGGTAAGAAAGGTTATATAACACGGTAGTACCTGTCGTTAAAGTAAGTCGGTTAGAAGTTAGTTTTAGAAGGAGGAAAACACGTTAGGTTTAACTTAAGAGACGTTTATATTAAGATAGCAGGTAACGAGGAAAACTGTTCTTGGATAGATAAATGCGAATTAGAAGACGAGGAAGAAAAAGAAGAAGAACTTTAAGACGTAGTGTACTTAGTCTTTAAAGATATCTTAGAAGAGTTAATTACAGAGGTGTAAGTTGTTACAGACTAACCTTTAAATGGAAACTTAGAACTACTAGAGGTGCAGGTTATAGAAGACTGATTTTAGGAAGAAATGTTTTAGTTAGTTGTAATAAGCTTTAAAAATCTTACCTTGTAAGCTTAAGAACTAAAGAAGTCTAGGAAAAACCCTGACTTAGACCTTACTAAGATAGTAAAGGGAGTTGAAGAACTAACCTTTTAAGCTACCTAAGTAGTAAAGTAAGCTTTAGAAGGTGAAAGAGAATAAACTAAGAGAATTAAACTAAAGAAACGAAAGTTCTTCTTAACAGTACCTCTTAAAACTTTTAAACACTTTAAATACGTTAAGTGGATTAGTACTTTTACCTCCTTAGAAGAAGGATAGCTTAGATAGCTACCTTGTATTAAAGCTGGTGTGCTTTAGACCGGTACTTTAAAGGTCTTACGAGAAGGCACGAGGTAAGTATATTAATAAAGGGTTTAAGAACTGAAGGAAAAATATTAAGAGCTAGTGGATAAAGTGGAGAACTTACGAGTTGAAAGTCTTACTATAACGTTTAAGAATAGAGTAGTAGAGATTAAGTTGTAACTTTACAGTTAAATTTGCTTTATTAACTAACTTAAATACTAATTTGTTAAGGAAGGACATTTTATAAAGGAATAAGTTAAGTTACTGTTACTTAAGTTCTAGGAAGAGGTTTAGGAGAAATAACGTATATGGAGGTAAGTGGAAGAAGAGAAAAAATAAGGCGTTACTTCCCCTGTTCCATACTTTATAATTACAGTACCTGCAGTTAATATCAACTACCTTAGTTATAGAGATATACTGTAAATTAATTATATATATGATAATTACGTTTTTAATTAGCATTATAGACTTAAGGCCCTTTACGACTACTTCCTAAGTATATAGAGACGGGATTACGTTATTGTAAGAGTAAAGTTAAAACCGGCTTACTATTAGGTTTCTTACTTCCCGATAAGAGAATCTGGTAATAAGTGGAAGGTTACCGTAATTAATTAAACCCCCGTTACGTGTTGGTGAGAAGGAATGCTTAATAACTGCTTAGTTGTAACGTACTTATTACACCTTAATGGAAAAGCTAGAGAGTAGTAAAAATAGGAAGATTACTAACGGATCTAAAAGCAGAAAGATATTACTGCGATCTAAGTTTATAAAGCGTATTATTAACTTCTTAAAAACTTTAGGAACGTTATACCGTTTGAAATCAACTGGATACTAAAGCATAAAAACCTGAGAAAAATTAATCGTTAGGTTTACTAGAGCTACCTGTTTTTCCAAAAGGAATTGAAAAAAGGCTGCAAGCCCTCCAAAAAGGCTGGAAACTAGTAGTTCGCTAATTAGTAAAAACTTTAAGAAGAAGGAGAGGCATTTAGAAGTTAGGCCAGATAAGACCTTAAGGATAAATAATTATTATAACTTAGATATTAAAGGAGTATAAGTATTATTCTGTTAATATTAGTTTAATAAATAGAAGAGGGAGGTTATTTAGGGTAAAAGCAGTAATTAATAATAAGAGTGCTTTTAACTTAATGTACTTTTTATTAGTTAACTGAAGGAAACTCCCTAATTAAGAGTATAAAGAGGTAATTCTTATTCGGAATAGAGAAGAAAGTTTATATTAATATAATAATAGTAAAGTTACCTACTACTTGCCACTTTTAATTAAAGTAAATAAGGATAAATAATAAGTAGACTTTAATGTTATATTAATTACAGGTTATAATATGATCTTAAGTCTACCCTAGCTGGAAAAGTATAACTTTATAATTAATTAAAAGAGTAGTTACTTTACTTTTAGTAAGTCCTTTAACTGTAATTACTATTTGGAGAAAGTTAGAAAGATACTAAACTGTTTTAAAGATATATAAAGCACTTAAAAGTACGTTAAACCTTTAGAACTAAGTATAGTTTAAGTTAAGTTTACTAAGATAGTTAAAGGATTAGAAGGTTTACTGCATTACCTAAATGACGATTTAGAAGGTAAAAAGAAGTTAAGAGCTAATTTACAAATAAGCGAAGAAGTTAATTTATTTAAAGTATTTACAGAGTATAGGGGGTTTACCCTGTTTCGAAAAAAGATACTGCAATTACTAGACTATAGATTATAGGACCATAAAATTAAGCTGAAACTGGAAGCGAAACTCTATAGCTTCTAACCTTATTACTTAAACCTTTAACAGGCCAAGGCTTTAAAAGAGTATATTAATAAGAACCTGAAGAATAGGTTTATTATAAAGTCTTAGTCCCTGGTAAGGTACCTAGTACTGTTTGTCTTAAGGAAGGGAGACGGTAAGCTACATATAGTTATTAATTACTAAACGTTAAACGAGGATACGATTAAAAATCGCTACCCATTACTACTTATTGCGGAAATATAAGAGTGGATTACTAGGGTAAACTGGTTTTCTAGTCTCGACTTCCCTATAAGATTTAATTACGTTAGAGTAAAGGAAGAGGATAAGTATAAAATAGCTTTTCGAACTTGTAATAGGCATTACTAATACCGTGTTATACTAATAGGATTAATAAATGCCCCTATAACTTTCTAAAGCCTTATCAACAGTGTTCTTTACCCCTTCCTCGATAAGTTTATCTTTATGTATTTAGATAACGTTTTAATCTACTCCGAAACTTTAGAGGAATACCGAAAGCATATACGATAGGTTTTAATAGCTTTTAAGAAGGTAAAGCTGATAGTGAACTTAAAAAAAAGCTACTTCTACATTTAAAAACTAAACTATTTAAGGTTTAAAGTAACTTTTAAAAAGCTTAAAATGTAGTTAAAGAAGATAGAGGTAGTTAAGGACTAACTTACTCTAAAGAACTAAAAAGAATTATAAGCTTTTATTAACTTTACAAACTTCTATCGTTATTTTATTAAGTACTTTACGAAAATCGTAAGACTACTTTATAAACTTACAGGTAAGGGAAAGTTATTTAAATAGACTAATAAATAGTAAAAGGCGTTTAAAGACCTTAAGTACACCTTTATTATAACGTTAGTCTTAACCCTTCCTGATTTCTTAAAACCTTTCTAAATTAAGACCGACTTCTTAAAGTTCGTAATCGGTAAAGAACTTAGCTAAATCCAGGACAATAAGAAACGTTACCTAATTACCTTCTTATCGAAAGGAATCTACAGCTTAACCTTATAATACTTAATTTATAATAAGGAACTGATAGCGATTATTTAATGCTTTACTAAGTAAGCACTGTATCTAAGCGGTACAGAAGAACTAATCTAGGTCTTCTTAGACTATAATAACTTCCAATACTTCCTAACGAAGGAACTTAGCTTACAGTAAGTACAGTAAGTAGAGTTAATAGCCCCGTTCCACTTCTAGATTCACTATATTAAAGGAAAAGATAATAGGTAAGTTAATACCTTTAGCTGGAGATAGGACTATAAAGATACTAATCTAATCTTAATCCCTATTACTATATTTAACGAAGCTAAAAACAGCACATTAGAGTATATACTGTAAATATTAGATAACTAGACATTAAAATAAATTATTAACATCTGTATAAACTTATAGATAAAGTATAACATTTATTAATAGTAATAGGACTTCTAAGCGAGAAGGTTAACAGAAAGAGCTTATAAATATAAATGTCCCTTAAAAGACTTCTTAAAGTACGTATAAGACTGTAAGAAGAAGTGCTTAATATATCTAAATTATAACAAAACCAGTTATTAGTTAAAACAGCTGTTAGAAAGTGTAAACAGTACGTTTAAACTAAAAGTAAGGCTTTAGTATTAAGAGAAACCGTACATTTATAACTTAAATAAACAGAAGAAGTACGTTTAGTAGGTCTATAAGTCCTAGCTTAGAGGATATATAAGCTAGGCTAAGACTCTTACGTAGGCTTAATAAGCGTACACCTTCCCAGAAATAAAGAAGCTAATTAAGGAAGTAATTAATAACTACGATATTTACTATAAAAAGCAGAATAGATATTATAAGCTATATGGACTTCTTAAACCACTCCTTATACTACAGGTGCTGTGGAGTTTAATCTCGCTTAATTTTATTACTAGGATCCCAGAGTCTAAGGACTTTACTACAAGAGTTATTTATAACTAAATCTTTATAATAATCGACAGATTAACGAAATAAGCTTACTTTCTGCTAACCTTAAAAGATATAATAGCGGAATAACTCGTTTATATCTTTAAGAAAGAGGTAATTACACAATACCTCTAGTTAGATAATATTGTTACAGATCGAGATAAACTAATTGTGTTGAAATTCTAACAAAGGCTAATGTAAAGAATAGGTGTGAAAAGTAAGCTTTCAATAGCATTCCACTTACAGATAAATAGCTAAACGGAACAAGTTAATTAAATACTTATAACGTATCTTTAAACTTACGTTAACTTTAAATAAGATAATTAGCTTAAGTTATTACTAACAGTATAAATAGTTTATAATATAATACTAATTAAGTTAATAAGTATATTACTATTCTTTACTAATTACGGTAAGGAGCCCAAGCTCTGTTAAAGCTTACTTACAGGTACCCCTTAAGTTACAGTTCGCGTAAACTAGATGCAGAAGCTATATAACTATCTATAAGCCGAACTCGAGTTCATACATAAACGAATAAAGAAGTTTACTAATAAATACTAAACTAAGCAACTAGTACTTAAGAAAGGACTCTATTACAATAACGAATAAGTTAAAGGACTGACTCTTTAAGAGGGGGATTACGTTTACCTTTTTTCATAAAACCTACATTCGAAACGGCTTAGTAAAAAGTTTAACTTTAAAAGGTATAAACTATTCTAAATTAAGAAAAAGGTCGCTACCTTTAATTACAAACTAAACTTACCTGTTAATATAAAGGTGCAGATTAAGGTTTTTCATATCTTACTTTTAAAACCTGCCTTAAAGGGAGTTCCCTTAAAAAAGAAAATCGAGATTAACGCTAACGAGGACAAGTACAACGTTAAGGAAATCGTGGATTTACAAAAGGGAAAGAATATATTTAAGTATCTTATTAAGTAATTAAACTACGGCCTTAAGAGTAACTTATAAGAACTAATTAAGAACCTTAAATACTTAAACTTAATTATAGAGTTCTACTGAAAGAATTTAAACTGACTAAAGCTAATAATAAAAACTAGAAAAAATAAAATAAGATCTAATATTTAAATTACTATACTAAAGAGTAAGATTACTGTAGGACTTAAAACTTAAGAAGCAGTAAGAAACTCCTTAATAAGTATAGAAAGACATTTATTAAAAACCTTAGCTAAGGTTAAAAAGACCTTAAACTTAATAAAAAGGTTAGGCCCCTTCTGGAGTTCCCAGCACGTTCCGTATAAAAACGAGTACTATTATAAAGTTAGTAAAAAGAAAAATAAGTAAGTGCGTTACCGTTACGTTAGAAAAGGCTATTTTCATTTGTTAAAAAGAAAAGAACGATAGATTAAGTTAAGAAGAAGTTACTAGTTACGGTAACCCCTTAGAAAAAGAACCGCACGTTAGCTCTGCTAGGAAGCTCCTCCAGTCGAACTCGGGAACTGGTGCGGTTATTTCTTAAGCCTCACGCTCCTCCTTTACTATAATGTTAAACTTATAGTTAAAAAGTTCGTCTGCTTGCCGTGCTAGTCCTTTCTGTTGGTCCTTAAAACGTAAGAGTTTAAAGGTTATATTACGGAGAAGGAGGGTGGTTTTACGCTCCTTAACGTTAAAGCGTTTCTTTTTATCTAAAACCCCGCGTAAAACAGACGGATCGTTTCTGTAAACGTTATAAGATAAGTATACAGTTTTACTAACTGTTATATAGTAACTATATAACTTACTTTTACTAATTACCTTACAGTTTAACAGGTTTAGGTGGCGGTAGCGACTATATTTCACAGGTATAACAATCCCGAAAGTAAGAATAAACTTAACGTTAATAATACAGCGTTCAGTTAAAGAGGGCGTTACGTTTCTCCTATTCTTAATTACCTGGTTAAACGATATAACGACTGGCGAAAGGAAGAAAGAACGTATAAGTAGTTCTTTATGGAAAAAGAACGTTAAAGAGGGGGAATCGTATAATAACCCTGTAAGCCGTCACTTAGGCTGGGGCGGCCTGACGAATCCCCCGCAGAAGGAACAGTGCAGGAAGGCAGTACGCACGGTACTACGCACTGGGCTAAGGGTGTAAAGACCCAAAGCCTTTACAACTAATTATTAAGTGATTACTCTGATCTCGCTAAGAGCACGGTGATCGCAGTGATTAAAGGCATTCTAATTACTGTAATTACTTTTCGTGTTAAGTGAACACAGTGATTAAAGTACGAAATACCCTTTAGTTAGTTAATATAGATAGTTATAGTTATGCTTATAATTACCGTAAGGGACTCTAGTTCCTTACGCTAGTATTCAATTGTTTATTTATATCTTACTGTTCAGACTTACCTCTGTGCATTATAGTGATAACGACTTACAGTGATATTGAACCCCCGTTTAGGAGTGCTAGCTTAATAAGCCGTCTTCGGAACGCCCCTTACCTGTTAGCGTCCTGCTATACGTTCTGTCTTAACCCGCGCCAGTCCTCTCGAGGCCTGTGTCGGGTGCAGGTTGTAATACTCTGTCACACCAGAGCTCAAGTGATATTTACTTTCAGGCCGTGTAATTGTAGCAATCATACTACCCGCACAACCTTTTGTCACTGTTCTTATGGCCTTAAAGAATTCGGTATATTCCAAGTCATGTCAGGTTAGTGGCGGAAGAGGGTTTTTATAGCTATTAATTCCAGAATTCACCTAATTCAACCGGGTCCCAGAGTCTAATACCCCTTATCGTAGATGTTTTCTATGTCCGGCTCTGTAGGTGACTTGGTTATCATCTTTTTAATATCTAGCCTAAAAAAGGCGCGTGGGAATTTATAGTCACAGTAATAAAGTCATCTGTAGCCGTCATATTTGGGGGTAATATTTGGCACCGGAAGTATTAGCGAACCCTCGGGATAAGAGGGACTTGACGACTGGCATATCTTGACTGTTTCCTCTCTGATACCAACTCATGCCTAATCTACCTCCTCCGCGCCATCCACTGGAATCCGGCCTGCATTCCCGATTTACGGCTGTTTCAGACCTGAGAATGTATTTCGGACGCAACGGTAAAGCTATCCCCCCGCTGTTGTCGACTGTGCTGAAGATGGTCCCGTTTGACGAGACAAAGTTCAACGCGCATGCGGCTAACTTTGAGAGAGCGCTCAAAAGGGTGCAGGCGGCGTTGGAGAGTGGGAGCGGGGAGTTCCCCGTCGGGGACCAAGTTACGTTGGCGGATAAATTGTTTATGCTGGCTATTATCTTCAATAATCGGAATCTTAATCCCCTTAAAGACTGGTTGGTGGATGGTGCTGACGGGATCGCCAAACATGTGTGGTAGAGGGCAGGTCGGGCATAAATAGAAGGAACGCTGTTGCCCTCCCCGTCTACTTTTCGAGATTGGACGATGATAGCATAGACTGCACGACCGAACGGCAGAGCAGCAAACGCTACGAGTTTCAGCTGCAAGGCGCCATTGAAAGCCATCATCCGCGGCTTCCCGCCGGCTCGGCTTGGCCACAGTGTGCTGGCTTGCTCGGGGGTGTCGATGTTATGCACGTACTCGGGGTCCAGAAGGAGATCGTCGGGCGGAGCCTATCTGATGAAGAAAAACGTTGCCATCAACTGTTTCGGACATTGCCGGTGTAGATGAAAGTGCGTGCGGCTGAGGCCGGAAGCTGTGCCAAGCCCGAGACGGCCTGTTGCGCGGCCCTCGGCACCCGCTTGAGAGGGTGGAAATTGGAATGTGCGGTAGCTGGGTGGCTCTACTGCGATAAGACGATCTTTAGGCTCTTGGAAGCGAGTGGAAGGACGTCCCCGAGGTGAAGTCAATGCCGAGAGACGGATCGCGAGCTGAACTCCGTTGCACGGGGTGAGCGATGCTCCTTGACCTGCGAACACTCTGAACCCCCCCTGACCGGCGCGGGGCGAAATCCTTCTCCATTTCATCGAAAAAAGACGAAACGGACGAAAGTCAACCCTTTCAAATGACACGGGCATTTGCTGCACTATATGTAGCCCCCCCTTTGCCCCTCCCCTGATTGAAGAGAGGGTATTACACAATATTTAGAGACTTCTAAACATAATTTCCTGTAGCAAACAAACTATGCCCCATGTCTCTATCTTGGATCAGGGGAGGGGCAAAGGTGAGGGTCACCTCCAGTGCAGCAAATGCGCGTGTCATTGGGGAAGGTTGACTTTCGTCTGTTTCGTCTTGATCTTATCGCATGTATTGATGGGAATCATCTCAAGTATTCTAAAGGACAAAAAATCTCACACCCTTTATGCAGCCACAAACAATGTTTTGCTGAAGTCCGTTCCTGGCCCAATGATGAGCCCACAAAACGCCAAGCCCCAACTGCATTCCAATAGAGAGCCAGGATGCCCCATGCCCAGCCACTCCACTCCAACCAAGCGCGGGAAGAGCTGGCCAGGGTGCCCCACATAGAAACATCACGGCGGAACCAGATCGGCACACTATACGTTCTTGGTAAGCTTTTCCCGATCCCCCAAGGCTGACGGAGGCGTACCTGTGGCCTTCAGTTTGGGCAGTTTGCGCAATACGAGCCGCCTGGGCAGTAGTCATGGGTGCCAAAATCGGCTGCCCTGCAGCAAAAGGAGCAGCAGCACATGTTGCTGTCGAATGTCTCCGTGTCCTCAATCTGCAGGGTGAAGACTGTGGCTTTCTTTGTCGTTGGTCGGCGGTAGGCTTGGCGGCGCGCCCCGTTGGTGGTCATCAGAATGAGCGAACTGGTAGGCCGGGCGAGAGGAGGGTCGCTTCGGAAAGTACCTATGCTGAGACGGGAATGCTTTGGAGGATGAATGAAGAGAAATATATATAGCAGTATCTATCCATAGCCCATGAGTAGCACATATTATTCCAACCCTGAAAGACACGCGCGCAACAATTCGCAGCTGGCTGTTTCCCAGCAGCCAGTCAAGCAGGATTCTCAACCCCCCTTCCCCCCTTCCCGGCAAAGGACCCGGCAAGGAACATAGAAAAAAAAGGAAATATGGATACCATGTGCATGTTTATCGCACCACACACAAGTCGACGGGCCAGATCTCGTCACAGCTGGGACTGTAGGCGGCTCGCCTCAGCGACGTCATCCGAGTCGTCTCCACCTTTCATCCATCATGTAAGAAGAGCGCTAAAACGCGATGCTCAGGGATTTGCAACGCATCGGCGGAGCCGATGCGCCCAAATGCTTTTTCAATGTATCAGGCCATGACACTGTCACACGCCCTCTTTGCCCGGAGGTAGCAGGATGTGAGAGTATGGGGCTAACCCCGCCTCTCTGGGTATTTCAGCGGCCATTCCAGCCAGCCCTCCGCCCCAAGCCTTCTCCTTCCTCACGGCATTACGCGCGATACACACCATTCTTGCTGCCCGCCTCCGAATGGTGGTGGCCAGCACCCGAGTCATGAGAGCGAGCAGATGTGCAATTCTGCATCGTGGGTGGCCTGACAAGATCGATCAGCCAATGTGCACGCATGGGAGGGGGCCACCACACCTAATAAAGGAGCCTTGGCTGCTTGGCTACCTGAACAGTGGGTGGCGCCTAGTCTAGAACAGTGAAAAAGTGCCGCATGCATGAACGCCGACAGACGCCATGTCTACAATCGGCGCGCCCGCGGCGAGTTTATTAATCGAGATCCCCAGAGCCACGTGTCACCGGGGAGATCAAACTTGGTACGCACTCGAGGAGAGGTTGGTCCGCAAAACCCCGCTCTCCGGGGCGCCCTCCCTTTCTGAACGTCGAATGTGGCTTCGACGGATTGCCCAATCTATACTAGTTCAGTCAGACTATTTTGAATGTGCAAGGCCAAGACCCTCAAGGTTATATTAAGCGGACCGGTCCGATGGACCGGATCCGACTCGATGTGATTCAATTACGTTTTCATGGTTCGGAGGTAACACTAGGAAAACCCCAACAAGAATACTCGAGTGAATATCCTCCTGGTATTATACCAAGGGAGTGAAATTGATAATGTAGCCGCATGGCCTGAGCAGTTCGCGCTATGCCCCATCATGGCAATAGGAATTGTCAGAAACATGGGACGTTGGATTCGGTAGAATGATGGGGTTGCATTATGCCAAGAAGCGTGTGCCTCGCCCAGACTAACTAGTCCATTTGGTCCTGTCTTCTGCGTCACAGTTCTTCCCCCGTCCCTACCAGCCCCTTCTCTTTGGAAAGGGGTTCCCTTTATCGCAGAGATCGATCATTGAAGCAGATGCTCAAGAAGCGTGAGGCTCAAGTGGAATCAACCTTGTGGGACTAACCCTCATGTCCACCATCTTCATTAACAAGAGTACCGGTAGTGATGATCAGCGGGGCATGAAAGACGGGGTTTCCTGGGCGCTTTTACCATGACATCGTTCATGTAGATTTGCGCGTCTTGATGACATTCCTATGCAATGTTAAGACGATCAACAACGTCGGGGTGGAGGGTTATAACAGGGTTTATCTGTGGGATTTACTTGCTGGCATGAGGCTAATAAGAGAGGGGACGAGTCGTAACAGTGGTTCGAGACGTTTAACGCCGGTTAGCACAGAGAAGAAGGGCTTGGACGGTACTAGTAGATTAGATCACGATACAACAACTTTACTCAACGGTATTGCTTAGCTTACAAAGTATCGAAGATTGATTTCGACACAGCCGAGGTGGCTGCCGACTTTCTAGTTGAAAGCTCCCATATCCAATAAGCGGTTATTTTTACGGGCGGCTAGGAAATTATTTACGGTTCTTTGCACCTGGTGCAAAAAGGCCAAGATACCTAAATACAGCAGAGGGGCAAACAAAAGAGTTCCGGGCCTAGACGCCTAGGTGGACCTTGAAGGAGGACAATCCTGAGCTCGCGTATTCTTCCAACGTCTTAATGATCATCGGTTCACTTACAGCTCCGACGACGAAGGCGGCGACGACACCCTCCGCACCAGCAGACCAGCGCGCATCTCTGTCGAAGGATTCAGGCGACCATGCCTCTAATTATGGCTACAGCCGAGGTCCACGATGAGCTGGGCTCAGCTAGCTCTGAGCAACTACGGGGGTAGCCAACTTGTTTCGCCCAACGACCCTTTCTACTCAACCTCCAACCACATGGCCTCCAGTCTCGCAATCTCCATGGCGTCATCCGCCCCATTCGCCTGCGCAAACCCCGTCTGCATGTTGTGCATGGCCTGCGCGGCCATGGCCCCGGACTGCGTAGGATGCCACCCCAGCGCGTTATTGCCGTACGCGTACGCGCTCGTGGTGCCCGCCGCCAGCGAGAAGCTCTGTCCCGCGCTGTACATGGCGCTCAGCGACCCCTGATGCACGGCCTGAAGCGTCTGCATCGTTCGGATGCGACGCATGGCGTCGGCGCGGAGGAGCGTGTTTGCGTGCGTCAGGGCGCGGGCGTGTGCGAACTCGACGAGCCGCGAGGGGTCGTTGGCCGCGCAGGCGTCGGCGTAGAGCGCGCGCATGCGGGGCGAGTACATGCTGCACATGGTAGGGCCTGTGACGAGGGCGGCTTGAATGGGCATGTGCGGCGCGAGAGCCGTGTCGGCGCAGACTTCCTCGTAGCAGGCCGGGCAGATGCCGCAGTCTTGGTAGCCGTACCAGATGAGGTTGGGCGTGAGGTTGGAGCGTGGACAGGGTGGAGCGGCCGTCTTGCGCACCGAGGACGCGAAGCGGGGCCAGAGCCCGGTGTCGACCGCTTCGGAAAGCCGCAGTATGTGGGAGCGAAAGTTGGGCGACGAGGGGT
>Ga0247770_1000956_pt1 | contig 25705 bp, 6 predicted proteins | sample UWRJL136409B6_FD_179943 | JGI IMG/M metagenome (GOLD analysis project Ga0247770, IMG submission 179943) | Plant litter microbial communities from Arlington Agricultural Research Station in Wisconsin, United States - UWRJ-L136-409B-6 | ecosystem: Environmental > Terrestrial > Plant litter >... | reverse complement strand
AGAAGATTGAAAATTTCTGGGGCCCAATGGTTGAAAAAAAATGTCAATCAAATGCTAAAACTTCGTTGTGCCTACCTCAACGACCTCTTAGCCATTTGAGGCTTTTGCAAAACCGGGATGCTCCCTCTGAGGACTGCCGTCGTCACTACCAACGTAATTAGAATTATTCAGCGGGAGTGGACATGATTGCAGATTGAGGCGCCCGCAAATCGTTGATTTTGATCCCGCCTGCCTTGCCTAATTACAATTGCATTCATACCAGTTCCCCTCCGGACGCTCCACACCCTCAATTGCATCACTCTCCTTATCACCCAACACTCGATCGCCCCCGCCGCCCTTGCCGAGTGTGCCAGTATCTCGATCGGCATAACACGAACTAAGTCCGCTTTTTTTACTCAGGGAACTCTCTCATTTTGGCAATTGGCTTTTGTAGGGTTCGAGATAATCTCAACAGAGGATAACAGAGCCTAATTGCACTTTGCCCGATCTACCACCAGAAATTCTGCGAACTTTGTAAATTTTTCCAACGATAGAGGCATAGTTTTGAAGTGCCGAGGTAGTTTTCTCGATGCCGTCAAAGTAGGAGTTGAGTAAAATTACTTCATCCCCAGCCAAATTCCCGAAACCAAATATTCACCGTCATTGATGCTGGAGTCATTGAATACAAAGCTTTTGGATGGGGGATTTCGGGATTCCGAGGCGGGATTGCTTTCGGTCATAGAAGTGAAAATTATTTCTCCTCCAAAAGGGTGTTTAGTGGTACATACACCCCTGGACTCAGAGTGTCAGAAACTGCCACCGACCTTGTTTATTTTGCACATTCTTATTTAACCTATCTATCAGCTTCCCTCTTTCTGGGACACTGCCATCCGCGATCGCACGGAATTTATATTCTGCGTGTTCTGCCCAACTACTTCCAGACCCGCAATTACCGATTCTATATCCTATCGCTGACACCGCTTTTAAAAAAGAATCCAACTCTAGCCCCGTGCTTCAAACCTCGATATTCATCAGTCATTCCCCATTCTAAAATCTAAAATCTCAAAGGGCATGACAGTTAGTTGATCGGCCGGGAAACTGTACCGATCAAGATTCTGTAGCAGATGGCGGCTTCTTCCCTGCATTGCGGATATTAATAATCTTGTTGAGCGCCTCAAACCAAAAAGCAGCTCCCATAGAAATAGCTACGCCGCTCAATATCCAACCAAACAATTTTGCCATGAAAGCCGGCCACAATAAATTCCCCTGCCTATCTCGTTCTAACCTGTTCTGTTCGCTCCATCCGAAAGGCAGAGCTACATTATCCAAAGCTCGATCGACATCCTGTTGAACTTTTGTCAGACTGGCTAAATTATCTAATTTAGTCTTAGCATTTTTTTCCACCAACTGCTGAGCGTACAAATTAACAGTCGATCGCAGCATCGAATCCTTCGACAACCGATTAATAATATTAATGCTATCAGCATTAGCAGCGACAGCGATCGCAGTTCCGAGCAAAATAGCAACCCCTTTGGCATTCCGCTTGTAAACGCCAGAAGCACGCTGCATCGATTGGTCAAACCAAATTTCAATTTCTTTCTGAAACCGCTCCAACTGCTCTTGAGTATCTCCGCCGCCTTTTTCAGCGCGCTGCGCTAAAACATAAAGGCTGCGTTTCAAAGATTCTGGCATACTGTCCAAGGTTTCTTGAATTTGTTTGTAAATCAAACTGTCTTCTTTCAGCTCCATAATTTCTCCTACCGTCTCCTGACTTTTTCTAATTGTATTTAACAGATTGCTCAAACTCGGTTGCAGTTGCCCTCGCAGCGCCTCCCGCTCAAATTCGCTGTCAAAACGAGCCTTAACAAATGCCATCTGCCTCTGAAATTCTCTCCCTGCCAGCTCGGTTTCTGGTAGATATACCTGAGAATCATTTATATAAAATCCTAGCTTTTCCGACATCCGATCCAAGCTGTTGTTCAAAGTTCCAATGTCGTTTTTATAATCTTCAATAACTCGATTAAACTCCGCAGTTATCCAGCCCAATTCTTGCTCGATAATCGGTTTAGTAGAGTCCGGCAGATTCAGGCTTTCTCCAATCATTTTAATTTGTGCCAACTGTAAATTTTTAAATCTCTCTAATCTGGTTTTAGCGATAGAGCTGAGCCAACTAGAAATCTTTAAAGTATCCAAAAGGCTAGCCGAAAAACACTCGGCTGGAATATAAGAAGGCCCAGTTGATTTATTGCCAAAAACATTTTTAGTCCCCGTAACTCCGTGGTAAAAATCCCCCATGCGGTGCGTAACAGAGCGGAATCCCTCTGATAAAACCCCTTTCGCTCCCTGATTCAAATCCTTGATAATCGGATTGGCGTAAATCGAATAAGCTAACTGTCCGACTCGCTGAAATTGCACGGGATCTTTCGCGCCTTCGCTGCCGCCAGAAATTAGCACTTCGATCGACTTCTTTAAATGTTCCGCCCGCCACTGCAAAACAGTAGCAATCAGTTCCTGAATTTCCGAAGCTAGCAAGCTTAAAGTCAGGTAGATAAACACTAAGCCAATGATAATATCTATAATTACAGGCAAGTTCATGTATTTTCCTAGTCGCAAATAACTGCTTTCTAAGTTTACCTTCAGTTTGGGACGCTCAAAACTCTCTTAACTTATGTCAGAAATCTTTCCATTCCTGGGCCGCAAACCGAAAAATCGCTGGAATGACCGCTTTACAGACAAACTGTGGATGCTGGCTTTTCTGTTGGCTGCAGTGCTGATTTTCGGGCTGAATCTGGGTGGTGTGGCGTTGCGGGATTGGGATGAAGGCATTGCAGCGCAGGTAAGCCGCGAAATTTGGCGCGGCAACTTAAATTGGCTGTATCCGACGATCGACTCAATGCCTTATTTCAACAAACCACCGCTGGTACACTGGCTAATCGGGCTGTGTTTTGCAGCAGGCGGCGTCAGCGAATTCACGGCGAGGTTGGTACCGGCGATGCTGACGGCCGCTTCTGTGCCCCTGCTTTACGCCATTGGCAGGGAGTTGTTTCCGCAGCGTTCGAGCTCGATTTTTTCTGCCCTCGTTTATCTGACGCTGTTACCGGTGGTGCGGCATGGACGTTTGGCGATGTTGGATGGGGCGGTTTTGTGTTTTTTGCTCGCTGCTGTGTGGTGTTTGCTACGATCGCGCCGGGATCTGCGCTACGCTTTGGGGGCGGGGATTGGGTTCGGACTCATTTGCCTGACTAAGGGCGTGATGTTGGGGCTGCTGTTGGCTGCTGTTGGCTGTATTTTTTTGGTTTGGGATACCCCGCGACTCCTCACTTCTGGGTATCTTTGGGGGGGATTGGCGATCGGAACTTTCCCAGTAGCTGCTTGGTATTTTGCCCAATGGGTGTACTACGGCCAATATTTCATCCACGCTAATTTAGTTAACGAATCTTTCCGGCGCATTGCGGAACCTGTAAGCAATCACAAAGGCCCGCCCTGGTATTATCTTTTAGAAATTTTAAAATTAGCTTGGCCGTGGCAGTTATTTTGGCTACAAGGGCTACGTTTGAGTTGGGAAAATCGCAGTTTTCCCGGGCCAAAATTAGTATTGGTTTGGACTGGAGTATATCTGCTGGCTATTTCTGTGATGAATACTAAATTGCCTTGGTATGTTTTGCCAGTTTATCCAGCTTTTGCTCTAGCCGTTGGCAGCTATCTCGCTGAAGTTTGGGAGCAACTGTGGCTGCCGCCAGAGCCGGTCAAAAAGGAAGCAGAAGAACATTTTGATGCTATTTCCTTGTTGCCTCATCCCGCGATTTTAGCAGTGCTGGCTGTAGTTGGTGTTGTCGGCTGCATTTACTTCAGTGGCTTAGTGCAAATTGGGAAATACATTGTGCCGAGCGAGCGAGATTTGCAGTTAATGCTGATATTTGTAGCTTTGACAATGACACTGGCGGCCGTGTTGCTGCACCGCAAAGATCGGCAGTTTATATTAGTTTTAATTTGGGGAACTTACCTGACGCTGTTGGTATTGGTGGCTTCTGATAACTGGGTTTGGGAACTGGCAGAAGATTATCCGGTTAAGCCGATCGCCGAAATTGTCCGCACAGGAACTCCGGCCGATCAACAGGTGTTTACTTCTCACCGCTTGGGTCGTCCATCGCTGAATTTTTACAGTGAACGCCAAGTTATTGTTGCCGACGCGCCGACGCTAAAACATAAATGGCAAACTCTTCCTAAACCTTATTTTTTGTTAGAAAAACCAGTTTTAAAACATTTAGGTTTGCAGAATGCTGAGATTGTGAAAACAGCGGACGATTGGGTTTTGGTAACTCGAAAATAAGCGAGCGTCTGTGTCCCAATTATCCTAGGGTCGGGTTTCACCAACCATCTATGTCAGAAACCAACAATATAATAAACCCGCCCCCACCCAACGACTGAGAATAGTTATATTTTGCCCGGATTATGGGGCTTTTTTTTTGTTTGGTAATTGTTCGCAACTAGGATTGATTGCATAAATTTGAGTTGTAAAAGTTTGTCTTGGGAGTTTTCCAGAGGTTAAAATTTTAGAGCTTTTGGCACTACAGAAGCCTCTGATGCGGCATTACCAATTACACGACGAATTGGTTGACAGACATGGTTTGCCTTCAACCCCGTAGCTTCGCGCACCGGGTTATAAACATTGTGGTGAAGCTTGGTTGTGTTCCAGCACTTCTCACGTTTGGCAACTGAATATATCTGATGGCAAGCCGTTTCTAACCACAGCAAAGTGCGGCCAATTTCCTTCCGCAACTCTACAGGGACTTGGAGCTTACATTTTACAGATATTGTCTGCATTGCACCTATCTAAATACTCATCCGGGTCTAGCACAATATAAAGCCGTCCTACAAGGACGGGGTTTTTACCCAATTTTCAGATGACTTGTTAATTATTCTGTCATTGTTTCGCTGTACTGCCTTTCTATTTTCAACGCCGTTTCGACTCTGTGATACTCTGCCTCAACCTGTTCAAAAAGCGAGCCGGCTGGAGCAGGTAAAGGCTTGTTCGCCTCTGTTCCCATGCGGCCCATGATTTCGAGTTCCTCGCACAGCTCAAACAAGCGAAAAGCACCGAGAGTACCGCTAATCGACTTCAAAGAGTGAGCCGATCGCCGCAAAGCCAGCGGATCGGCGTTGCCCAGGGCAATAGAAATGCCTCGCAGCAGTTCGGGAGCTGTTTCAAGGTAAATCTCGATCGCCTCGTCCAAAGCTTCCACTTCTCGCAGTCCCTCTATAATCTTGGCACTGAGGGAATCGCCAATCTTAGCACTGAGGGAATTGCCGTTTTCTGACCAAGCCCGATCGAGATTTGATGCACCCCACTCGACGACTGCGGGCGAATAGGGAATTGTCAGTTGTGGATTTCCCGCCACAGCCCCATTCGATCCCACTTCTAATTCACTCGTTCCTCCCATCTGTTCGGGCTGTGAGTTCAAACAAACAATCGGCTGCGGGATCTCGAACTCCCCATTCGAGCGAGATTTACACGCGCTCAAAGCTCGCACCAACTGCTCAATTGCGATCGGCTTGCTCAAATAGTCGTCCATCCCTGCAGCCATACACTCTTCGCGATCGCCCTGCATCGCATTTGCCGTCATCGCCACAATCCAAGGCCTCGTCGATTTTCGATTTTCGATTTTGGATTTTCGATTGTTAGATTCCTCAGTCGATTTTGGATTTTCGATTTTGGATTTTCGATTGTTAGATTCCTCAGTCGATTTTGGATTTTCGATTTTGGATTTTCGATTGTTAGATTCCTCGTCAGTTGCGGAAACTTCTGATTCGCCCGTGGGATTTTCTAAGGTTAAATCTCCTGAAAATAGCGATCGGATGCGACGAGTAGCTTCCAGTCCGTCCATTTCCGGCATTTGCACATCCATCAGCACCACATCGTAAGGCTGGCGGCGCAAAGCTTCGAGCACTTCGAGACCGTTTCCCGCCACATCCGCACGATACCCCATCCGCTGCAAAATTTGCAAAGCCACCTTCTGATTCACCAAATGATCGTCAGCCAACAGAATCCGCAGAGGTAACTTCTCGGCCAGGAGGGGTATGCTTTGCGAGAAAGGCCCGCTGGTGCGCTGCCCTCTAAATTCTGTTGTCTCTTCCCCAAAAATATTGATTAAAACATTGTAAAGCTGAGATTGTTTGATCGGTTTATTCAAAAAAGCAGCAAAATCCGCCTCAATAGCTGCGGAGTTAATTTCTTGCCTGCCGATCGAAGTTAGCATGACTAACGGCAACTTTTGGCAATCAGGATATCGGCGAATTTGGGCAGCTAAAGCCAACCCGTCCATTTCCGGCATTTGCATATCCAAAACTGCCAAGTCAAACACCTCTTTAGCAGCGAGCCAATCTAAAGCCAAACGAGCCGAAGCTGAAGCCCTAGGCACCATTCCCCAAGATTGAGCTTGGAGAGTCAAAATTTTGCGGTTGGTAGCATTGTCATCGACAATTAAGACTCGCTTGCCAGCTAATACAGGTTGAGAATTGCTCAAGTTAGCTGGCAAGGAACTGTTGCAGCCAGAAACGATCGTGCTGAAATAAAAAGTAGAGCCAACGGATTTGGCATTTTGGCCGCTCAGCTTGTTGCTGAGTACAGATTTGCTAGAGGTATATTTTTCGGCAATTTCGCAAGATTCTCCCCATCCCAAATCAAAAGCTGCTGATCTAAAATCTGCGGGAGGATTACCCGCCAGATCACCCATACTTTCCACCCACATCCTGCCGCCCATCATTTCGGCCAAACGCTTGCTAATTGCCAAACCCAATCCGGTACCGCCGTACTGCCGGCTCGTTGAAGAATCTACCTGGCTGAAAGATTTAAATAGCCGATCCATGCGATCGCTCGGAATGCCGATACCGGTATCTTTAACCGCAAATTGTATTTCGTATGTTTGGTTAATTGCTAGCGGTTCGCCATTAATTGCTGGCGGTTCTTTAGCGTTGGCCGCCGGCACTGAAATCTTTTTGGCAGTCACCGAAACCACCACTTCTCCAGCGTCGGTAAATTTCACCGCATTGCTGAGCAAGTTGATTAAAATTTGCCTCAAGCGGGTGCTGTCGCCGATCGCCGTTGCTGGTACTGCACGATCGATCAAGTAACCCACTTCCAGGTTTTTTTGTGCCGCCTTGGCAGCTACCAAATCTAGAGATTCCTCAATGCAAGTGCGGAGGTCAAACGGATGTTCCTCCAAGTCCAATTTGCCCGACTCAATTTTCGAGAAATCTAGAATATCGTTAATCAGCGTCAGCAAGGCATCGCCGCTGCTGCGGATAGTTTCTACAAAATCGCGCTGTTCCCGAGTTAAGCGGGTATCCAGGAGCAAACCGGTCATGCCGATGACTCCATTCATCGGAGTGCGAATTTCGTGGCTCATAGTGGCTAAAAATTCGCTTTTGGCTCTAGTAGCCGCCAGTGCTTGATCGCGAGCTTTTGCCAAATCTAAGTCTGTTTGCTGGCGTTCGAGTTCGCTTCCCACCCACTGAGCCATCAGTTTCACCAACTCTCTGTCTACAACTCGGAACGGTTCTGTCACAGCAGTCGGAGAAAAGAAGCACAGAGTGCCGTAAACTTCACCTGACACCGTGACGGGAATGCCCATGTAAGCTTCGATTTTGAAGGCTGGATCGTCCGTGTTGAAAGACAAACCCGAAAATCTCACCGACTCAAAGTGGATCGGTTCTTTTGCCATTGCCGTAGCCACGCAGAAGGTTTTTTCCAGATCATAGATTTGTTCTTTGACTATCGACCCGTCGGGACAGTCAACAGCCATTATTTTATAGTTGTCGCCTTGAATGCAGGACAAAATTCCTGTGGACAAGCCTAAATGCCGGCATCCCATTGCCAGCAGTTCTTGGAGGCGCAAATCAAAGGTAGAGAGGTGGTTGAGCGGGTCTGTACGGGGAGCCGAAGTCACTTGGTACAAAGCTTTAATTGCAGCTTCGCTTTCTCGCAGTTCTTGTTCTGTTTGCTTGCGCACGCTGATGTCCCGGGAAATGCCGATAATTTCTTGCACGGCGCCGGTTTGGGGATCGCGGATTGTGCGGCTGGTGGTTTCAAACCAAATGTATTGGCCATCTTTGTGGCGGATGCGGTAGCTGACGGTGTAAGTAACTGGCAGCGCCAGGACTTTCGAGTGAGCTTTGGCGATGATTTCTAAATCGTCGGGGTGAAAATAATCGTTGGGGACGCGGCCGACGAGTTCCGAAGGTTCGTATCCCAGCAAAGCGCGGCTGGCGGGCGAGACGTAAATAAATATGCCTTCGGGGTTGTGTCTGGTGATCATGTCGGTTGAGTTTTCTGCCATCAACCGATAGCGGTCTTCGGTTTCATTACGTTCGACTTGAGAATTGCTCAATGCTTCTAGCATTCGGTTGATGGTGTCGGCTAAGCTTGCGAGTTCATCTCCTCCCCCCATGTGAACCCGCAAGTCTAGGTCACCCTTGGCTGCGATGTTGCTGACGCTGGTGCTCAAGGAAGCTAATCTCGCCAAGACTAATTTTTCTAGCAACAGCAGGGTGATCGCGCTAAATATTAAACCTACTCCCAGTGTTGATAAGGTAAACAACTGCAAGGTAGCCTGACCTTGGCGGTAGATGATGCGCTCTGTCTCTACTCGCACCTGCAGCGCTAGCTTGCCGTGGATGTCGCGAATCAGGGCGTATCCTGCGACCAAGGTGTCGCTGAGCGGCTCCACTAAAATTTCTACTGATTTGAGGTTGGAAATTTTGAGTTTGGTATTTTCCAAATCCTGTTTAGATCGAGCCATCGCCTTGGCGCCGGGCCCGGAGTAGTTCCCGGCTCCCACTTTAAAATCTAAACTCGGCAATGTAAAATCCACTGACAGGTGAGTCCGTTCTGAAAGTAAAGCGATTTCCCTGCTGTCGAGGTAGCGTCCCAGGAGCAGCGTCCCCCGCGCCGGGCCTTCGGCGTTGCTGTTGAATATCGGCCTTGAAGCAATCAGCAGCGGGGCTTCTGGCAAGGTGAGGACGGCTGTTTTGGCTGTGGGGCGAGATCCTCCTACTGTCGAGGAGTCTAGCAGCGCGTCGGTCAACTGTTCTTTTAAGCTTTCGGGAATCAAGATTTCGGTTTTGGATTTCAGGTCGAAACCTTTGCTGAATATCGTGTTACCGCTGGAGTCCAGCAGCACCAATAAGTTTAGTCTTAAGTAAACAAATGTCGAATCGACGAAATTTGACTTGAGAAAGTTTTCGTCCCGTGTATTGACGAAAGAATAAGTATCGTCCCACTCGGCGTAATCTTGGGCGCTGGTGTTTAAACTCGACAAGTCCTCATCTAATGCGTCCAAAGCCCGCGCAACATCCTGGCGGACGTACTGTGCCTCCAGGTTGTGAAAATCGTGCAGCAAAATGGTTGATGCCGTGGCATAGAGAACCATAATTAGGCTGATCAGCGCTGCACCGATGATTATTAGTGTTTTTTTTCGGAGTTGCATGGCGTCGCCCTCCTCACGGTGCTACTAGGCAACTAGCCCGGAGAGGTTTGAGACGTAAGTTGTTTAGCATTGGTGATCGCAGGGCCTGCGTGTTTTGACTTTTCTGGGCTGACGAAAGCAAAGCCCTTGGTATTTCCAAGGTATTCGGTATTTTGCCCCCTACAGTCAGTGTAGTATTTTCACGGCTTTAGTTTCCTATTATGCACAACCTATGACCTACAAGTTATGACATGACGATCGGTCTTTTCAAAAGAAACGGGCGATCAAACTCAAAACCGTGCGCGTTGGATACTGACGCTGCCAGGGCGGCGGGCGGTTGGGGGAACAGGTGTGCTGGGTTGAGAACCCTAACTATTACTATACCTAAAAAATATTTAGAAGACAGGGGGCTAGCGCGTCGAGTTTGGCGCGCCAAAAGGTTTTCATTCCAGGAGCTTTTTTGATTTTTGTTGTTCTATAGGAATCCTTGCAATAATTGTGGAATGGGTCGAAAAGCCAATGAAAGCGTCGAAGCCTGAACCAGGTTGATAACTGACGAAAAAATTGCTATAGCGCAGAGCCAATTAATATCCGCCGACTTGGACTTTACATCGAGAAATAAAATATAAAATCAAAAAATTATGCTTTTCACTTTTCTATTTTGAAAGAATCAAAACTGCTAACTAAGATGTATAAATTCACAGGTGGCACCATCCTCAATAAACCCGTAGGAGTGGGTTTAGCAATAACCTTAAACAGTACCAACAAATTAAATAAACCCGCTCCCACTCCCGAGACAATCCTTTACTAACATTAGTGCCTGATCTCAGTATAAACTCAGATCAGGCACTATGTGCAATCCGATCGCAACTTGAGTCTTTTTTATCGGATGACGGCTAAAGCACCGGCGCCTGCTGCTGCTGCAGCCGAGGAGAGAGCGGTGAAAAATAGCCACCAAGAGGCAACTTCTGCTGCTTTCCGGGTTTCTTCGGCTTGTTTTTCGGCTTGTATTTTGATGCTTTCGAGGCGAAGCTGCGCCTCTTGCTGCAAGCGTTCTGCTCTTTGCAAGACGCTGTTGCGGCTTCTTTCAATTTGGTCTATCAAGCGGTTGGCATCTGCTTCGGAAATGTCCTCCCGGGAACTGATTAGTGCTACTAAAGTATCGCGGTTGAAATGACCCAGCCGATCGCGCAAAGCGTCAAATCCGGCTTGTGGGTCGTCAAATAACTTCCGCACGTCCCGCGTAATACCTTCGTAGTTTAGTTCTGGGCGATCAAGCGAATTGAGGTAATCCCGAACTTTTCCGAGAATCCCGTCAATTACCGACTGAATACGCTCCTGTATTTTCTGAATTTGCAGTTGGAACTCGTCGCGCACCGACAAAACCCCATCGACTATGCGATTGGCTTCTGCTTCAGAAATATCCGGCCGCTGAGACAGCAGAGAAACAACAGTAGCTCGATCAATGTGTGACAGACGCTCGCCCAAACTGTAAGCGCCGACTTTCGGGTCGTGTAGCAGCAGTTGCAAGTCGCGCTTGATGGCTTCGGGATTTAATTCATCCTTGCCCGTATTGCGCAAATAATCTTCTAAAACACCCTGAAAATCCTGCACTTGGGTTTGCACCCGCTTTGCCAAACGGCGCGGCGCTTTCACAATCGAGCCAAGAGTATCCTGCACTTGGTCGATAATTTGATTGACTTGTTCCTCGCTCAAATCTTGTCTCTGAGAAAGCAGTTTTACCAAAGTATCGCGATCGACTTGAGACAGGCGACCGCGCAGCGCTAAAGCTCCTTCTTTGGGATTTTCCAGCAGTTTTGTCAAATCCCGCTTAATCCCTTCTGGATTGAGTTCTGATTTGCCAGTATTGCGCAGGTAATCTGCAAGGGCGGCGGTGCTTTGATCGTACTGATCCTTAGCTTTTTGGGCCAACTTTTGTGGCGCCTCCAGGGCGCTGTGCCAACTTTCTTCGGCGCTGTCGATCAGCTGATTTACTTGGTCTTCGCTGAGGTCTTTCCGCTGAGATAGCAATTTTACCAAAGTATCGCGATCGAACTTAGAAGCTCTAGATCTCAGAGCCCACATTCCCGCTTCCGGGTTTTCCAGCAGCGTTTTCAAATCGCGCTTGATGCCTTCGGGATTCAGTTCTTCTTTGCCCGTAGAGTTCAAGTATTCTTGTACTCTTTGCCACTGGTTGTCTAGTCGGGCTTGCGCTGCTTCTTGCAGACCTTTAGCATCTGCTAAAACTACATCTCGCGTCCTTTCCAACTCTTGAGCAATATGTTCTACTTCCTGAAATCCGAAGTTGTCGCGACCTCTGAGAATTTCCACGAAACGGTCGTGGGTGTAAGGAGAAAGCCGATCGCGCAACTGTTCGTAACTAGCGTCGGAATCCTCTAAGATTTTTTTGAAATTGCTCCCGATACCTGCTGCTGTTAGTTCCTCTTTCGCCGTCAGCTTCAAATAAGTTTCCACCCGCCACTGCAAATCGCGAGCTTTTTCTTGCTCCTCGGCAAAGCTCACGGTTTGTAAAACTCGGTGTCTAATTGCTTCTAATTCCTGGGAAATTTCTTTAATTTTGTCTTGGGTAAAAACGCCTCTACTGGCCAGGATTTCCGCAAAATTCGCCTGTTTTAGTTTTTCTAATTCGCGGCGCACTGTTCCCGGATCTGCCGTAGGATCGTAGAGCACATCACGAAATTCGCGCTCGATCGCTTGCGGGTTCATCTGCCACGAATAAGTATTGAGCAAGTAGTTTTCTACGTCGGCGCGAATTGGGCTGTAAGTTTGTGGTTCGCCTTTGACTTGAGCGGTAATTTTATCAGTTTGTCGGCTAACTTTGTCTTTAGCTGATTTGAGCTGACCGACTACTTTTTCCACATCCAAGTCGGAAATATCCGTGCGACCCAATACTATTCCCATTAAAGCATTGACTGCCATTGTCGTTGCTTGGGACATCATGGTCGGGCTTTGTCCGGAATTTTGACCGCCCAGATTACCGAGGACTTTTTCTACCCTACTTGTCAGCGTATCTGAGGCCAAATCTCCGGGTTTTGCAGATTTGAGATAGTCTACTAATTGGGCGATACCGTCTGATTGTTGCCCTTGTTTTCCTACTTGTTTCCAAGCATCTTGGAGTTGGTCTACAATGCGGTTTACGTCGCGTTTTGATAAGTCCGATCGCGAACTTACTAAATCTACGAGAGTTTGCCGATCGAGATTCGGCAAATTTTCGCCAGCAATTGCTTTGAGTTGGGGATCGTTGAGCAATTTTTCAAATTCGCTGCGCATCCCTTTGATGTCTAATTCCGGCGGTTTGAGGCTTTGGATGTAATCTTCGACGTTTTCGCGCAAGCTTGTGGGGTCGATCGCGCTACCGAGTTCGTGGCCCACTGCTGCTGCTGCTGCTTTGGCTGTAGCGACTACTTGGTTGCTGGCTGCTTTTGCGCCGATGGCCGAGGCTGCGGTGCCGACAATCGCTTGAAAGCCTGATGTTGCGGTGTTAACGACGGAACCGATCAGGGAACCGACGGTGGTGGAGCTCACCCAGACCAGCATTGAGAAATAGGTTGCCCACACGACTAAACCGACGATCGCACCTAAACCGGGACTGCTAATCAAGCTGAGCTTAACTGCTAGCAAGCAAGCAAAGAATAGGGCGATGGTGACGGTGATTAGCGTCCAAGTACCTACCTTTCGGCCGATGTGGCGGACTGGCGAACTGCCGCTACCCGACTGGTGGTCGCTGTCGTCATGGGATTGTCCCATGTAGGAAAGGCCTGCAGCTACTGATAAATTTGTTAGCAAGAGTTGGAAAGCGCAGGCGAGCACGACTCCAGCTATCAAAGCGATAAAAAATTGTGGCCCGGAATAGAGGAGTGCTGCGTCTTCTACTCTGTTTGTAGTAGTCTCCTGTACTGGAACTTGGGCCAGCCAGAACCCAATGTTATACAGTTGTGGATTTATTGGCAAATTTTGATACATAGTATATTCCTCGTTAAGGGGTGGGTGCGCGCGATCTTTGGCGCGAGTTAACCAATGTATAGTTTTAGACTCATGCCCCCAATGGCAAGCATCCCCTTATTGACGAGCTAAAGCATCCCCCTACAGTTGGAATTGTAGATATATGTCTGCGGCAGGCTGTCACTTTAGGAATATTTGTGCTATGTAACTTGGCAGTTGTTAAGTTATTAGTTCTTAATTATGAGTAAAATGCGCTGCGGCGCACCCGAGATTGATAGTAGTAAGGGTAAGTCTGATTAAAATAATCGCAGAGGAAAATCTTTGGTAGAGCGATATTAAGAGTCAACACAGAAGCGCGACAAATTGTTTACAATTCATCTACCAATGCCATAGCACATTAGCCTTCAAGGAATTCGATCGTGCAGCGAGAAAGTCATGCAATTATTATTGGCGGCAGTTTAGCAGGACTCTTGGCCTCTAGAGTATTAGCAAAACACTTCGATCGAGTAAGTATGGTTGAAGGGGATTTTTTGCCAGAAAAACCCGCACCTCGCCCCGGTATTCCTCAATCCCGTCACCTTCACCTGTTTTTAACTCGGGGAAAAATGATCCTAGAAGACTTTTTTCCCGGCTTGGAAAAGGAACTCGTAGCTGCTGGTGCTCCTAGTTTAGATCCGAGGTCGATCGGGTGGTTTAGTCCGGCGGGTTGGGCCCCGCAATTTACCCCCGATCTAAATGATTTAATTGTCTTCAGTCGGGATTTACTTGATTGGCACATTCGCCGCCGCTTGGCTGAAAATACGAACGTGCATTTTCTCGAAGGAGGCACAGTAACGGGGTTCCTGACGAATGCCTCGCGCGCGGAGGTTACTGGCGTGTCGGTGCGTTTTTGCGATCGCCACAACCAGGCTAACATCCATACAGAGAATTTGAATGCAGATTTGGTAGTAGATGCTAGTGGCAAAGTTTCCAAAACACCTCAATGGTTGAAAAGTTTGGGCTATGAACCTCCGCAAGAAACCGCTATGAATGCTTTTGTCGGCTATGCCAGTCGCATCTATAAATGCAGCGGTAAATTGTCAGACACAGCGCCAGTATTTGTATCACTAGGACCGCCATTGCGCACCCGCGGCGGTGCAATTTTTCCGATCGAAGGCAATCGCTGGCTGGTGAGTCTCAACGGGGGCGATCGCGATTATCCGCCTGCAGACGAAGCAGGTTTTCTAGAATTTGTCCGCACTCTGCCAACCCCGATAATTTATGATGCAATTAAAGACGCAGAAGCAATAACACCTATTTATAGTTATCGAGGTACAGAAAATCGTTTGCGCCACTACGAGCGCCTGCCTCGTTATCCTGAAAACTTAATAATTATCGGTCATGCAGTTTGCACTTTTAACCCGATATACGGACACGGAATGACGGTTGCTGCACTGGATGCTCAGATGCTAGATGAATGCCTCCAAAAGCAGCGGCAGCGCTATCGGGAAGGCAATTTAAAAGGTTTCTCTCGACAATTTCAACAAAAATTAGCAAAATTACATACAATTCCTTGGACATTTGCCATCAGTCAGGACTCTCGCTATCCGGGAAGTGAAGGTGCAAAACTAAACCTCGCTACGCGGCTGACAATTGATTACATGAATTTGGTATTAAAAGTGCTGGTCGGAGATCCTAAAGTTTGTCAAGCATTTGTGGAAGTTGTGCACATGATTGAGTCGCCTGCTGTACTTTTTCATCCCAGTATTGCGGTTAAGGCTATCGGGCAATTAGCGACCGTCCGGCATTCGGCATTCGGCAGAGCGCAGAATTAACAGAAAGAGTTTACACGGAATCAGCTTATTTTTTCCAATTCTATAGTCCTGGACGCATGGGGACAAAGAAACCGGCTTTTTTTTACGAAAAGACGCATCGCAGGCCGCACACGGGCGTAAAAAATCCGGTTTCGAGGAGTCGGAGTGCGTCCAGGACGGCTGATATTAAGTCCGCTATAACCTGCACGATCAAATTGGTTTGTAGTGAGGAATGAAGTCCTCACTACTTGCCTTGTAACGGTTATTTGAGCGGGATATCAGACTCTTCGGAAATCGTTAACAGCAATTAAGCTGGCATTGACTCCAGTTAACGAAGCAATTACTTCTCCACTTCCTTTCAACTTAATCAGCGCGCTGTTATTGTCCTGACTTATTTCTAACCGGTTAAAGCTCAGACCCCTCGACAATCCTATGAAATCCTGACCTTTAACAAAATCAGAGATAATATCGAATCCGCGATTGACTCCTAAGACAAAAGTGTCATTGCCCAAACCTCCGATGAGGCTGTCATTCCCTAAACCTCCCGACAAGAAATCATCGCCAACGCAGCCGAGTAAGGTATCATTATCTTCACCGCCGTAAATTGTATCGTTTCCTTCGCAGCCGTCAATTAAGTCATTATTCTCGTTGCCGTTTAAGACGTCATCTCCTGCACCGCCACACAAAGTATCGTCTTCGAGTTGTCCGAAGAGAGAATCATTGCCTTCGCTGCCTAGAATTAAATCCTGAGATTTTCCGCCGAATACCATATCGTTTCCTTGGTCACCGTCGATAAAATCATTACCTCGCTCGGCATAGATTAAATCATTATCTTCTTGCCCGTTAATTGTATCGTTGCCCTCATTCCCAGTGATCAGCTCTTCACCAAAACCACCAAGAACGATGTCGTTTCCTTTGCCGGCAATTAAGACGTCGTCTCCATTGTTGCCGTCAATGAAGTCATTGCCTTTATTGGCGTTGAAAGTATCATTAAATTCGCTACCAAATAGGTTGTCATTGCCACTTAAAGCATCGAAGATATTGGAACTGTTGCTGCTAAAATAGGCGTCATTCCTGGGAGTGCCAACTCCAATGTCGGGAGCACCATTGATAATATTATCAATTTGTTGGTTGGGTTGGTTGAGATTGGGATACTCAATTTGATCACAAATGCACTCTGTATCGGGAATGTTAACAGGCGTCGGCGTGGGTACGGGTGCAGGTGTCGGCGTGGGTACGGGTGCAGGTGTCGGCGTGGGTACGGGTGCAGGTGTCGGCGTGGGTACGGGTGCAGGTGTCGGCGTGGGTACGGGTCCAGGTGTTGGCGTGGGTACGGGTGCAGGCGTCGGCGTGGGTACGGGTCCAGGTGTTGGCGTGGGTACGGGTCCAGGTGTTGGCGTGGGTACGGGTCCAGGCGTCGGCGTTGGAGTTGGAGTTGGTGTGGTTGTGACTGTGGCCGCTATTGGGAAATCAAAGGGATTTTCGTCACTATCATTATTGACAAATTGCAACGTACCTGTTTTATTTCCTACTGCTGTCGTATCTACTTGAAGAAGCAAATTAGCACTCGCGCCAGCGGCTACAGTTGCAGGTAAGCTTCCGACTAGGCTAAATCCGGTTGGTAAGGTAAGGTTGCTGAGGTTTAAAACTCCTGTACCGAGATTTTTGACGGTAAAGGTTTTATTGAGAGTCCCGCCAGCTATGACGCTACCAAAGTCGATCGCACTTGTAGTACCATCAACTATATCTGTTGTCCCTTCTAAAACTTGAATTTCTGGTAAGGGTGGGGCTGTAACTGTGGCCGCTATTGGGAAATCAAAGGGATTTTCGTCACTATCATTATTGACAAATTGCAACGTACCTGTTTTATTTCCTGCTGCTGTCGTATCTACTTGAAGAAGCAAATTAGCACTACCGCCGGCGGCCACAGTTGCAGGTAAGGTTCCGACACTACTAAATCCGGTTGGTAAGGTAAGGTTGCTGAGGTTTAAAGCTCCTGTACCGAGATTTTTAACGGTAAAGGTTTTGTTGAGAGTCCCGCCAGCTATGACGCTACCAAAGTCGATCGCACTTGTAGTACCATCAACTATATCTGTTGTCCCATCTAAAACTTGAATTTCTGGTAAGGGTGGGGCTGTAACTGTGGCCCCTATTGGGAAATCAAAGGGATTTTCGTCACTATCATTATTGACAAATTGCAACGTGCCTGTTTTATTTCCTGCGGATGTCGTATCTACTTGCAGAAGCAAATTAGCACTACCGCCAGCGGCCACAGTTGCAGGTAAGCTTCCGACTAGGCTAAATCCGGTTGGTAAGGTAAGGTTGCTGAGGTTTAAAACTCCTGTACCGAGATTTTTAACGGTAAAGGTTTTGTTGAGAGTCCCGCCAATCGTTGCACTGCCAAAGTCGATCGCACTTGTAGTACCATCAACTATATCTGTTGTCCCGTCTAGGACTTGAATTTCTGGTATGAGAGTTACGTCATTATCGGTATTAGTCACCGCGACATCGGTTGGGTTAACCCCGTTGTAATTAGGGTCGGTACTGGTAGCGGCGGCGGTGACAATGTTATAAGTTTTATTCCCATCTACTAGATTGTCATCAACTCCCGTTGCGGTGACTGTTTGTGCAACATTCCAATTAGCATTCGTGAAAGTGACTGAAGTTGGGGAAACAGTTCCTTCGGCGGTGTTATCGCTGGTTAAACCTACAGTCACATTTGCCGTAGGTTGACTCTTGAGTTGAACTGTAAATGTGGCTTTACCACCCGCCTCAGTTGTAGTTAATCCTGTGGTAGGTGTGATAGTAATACCAGCAGTATCATTGTCAGCAATCGTCACACTTTGATTAGTGGTAGTTCCTAATCCTATCCCCGATGACGGGTTGCTAATTGTTAAATTAGCTGTTTCATTGCCTTCGACCAAATTATCATCATTAACAATCACAGTTACTTGCCCCGTTTTACTGCCATCGGGTATCGTGATTTGAGCGGGAATAGCAGCAGTAAAATCCGCCGCACTAGCACTACCAGTTAATGCTAAATTAACTGTTTGAGCGCCGACGACATTACCTTCGGCAGTGGCGGTAAAGGTAATAGCCGTTGTACCTGCTTCGCTGGCAGTAGTTGTGCTAGCAGTGAGGTTAACTTTCGGTGCTGGAATTGTAATATTAAAACTAGCTTTGTCCGAAAAATCAACACCACCATTCAACGTGCCGCCGTTATCTTGCAGTTGTACTTCAACCGTGGCAGTTCCCGGTTGACCCTTGGGAGTGTAGGTGAGCGTGCCATTATTTACTACAGTTGGTCCTGTGGTAAATAAGCCGCTACCGCTGGTAATGTTAACCGTGTAATTCTTAACAGCTTGAGTGGTTGCTTCATCGGTTGGGCCGAAAGTAACGCTATTTACCCAACTTGGGACGGTTTGAGTTGTGTTGGTCCAAGATTTTAGGGTTTGGTTGCCTAAGTTGGTGAAACTGGGTTTGTCGTTGACAGGGTTAACGGTGATGGCGGCTGTGTCGGTGGCAGTGCTGAAGCCATAAAAGCCGCCGTTGTTAGTGGTGTCAGCGGTGCTGCCGTTGGTGCCAGAGGTTTGATCCCAAGCGCGGAAGGTGATGCCGTTGGTGAGGGTGCCGTTGTAGTTGGGGCTGGGTTGGAAGTAGAGGCGGGTATTGGCATTGGCGGCGAGTAGGCGAGCGTTAGTATTGGATACCAAACCCAAGGCGTTCCAGTTTGTGCCGCCGTTGGTGCTGTAGAACCAACTGCCCTTGGTGGTGTCGGCGGCGGTGATGGCGATGCCTGCCACTGCGCCAGTGTCGGGGTCGGTGATGTTTGTACCTATAGCAGCAAGGTTCGAAATGAGTGTGCCGACAGCGCCAGTGGGTAAAACCGCATCTTCTAGGAGGGGATTGAGGGTGACGGCGGTATCGGCAAGGATGGGTGCGGTATTGGCCTTGCTAAGAATCGTGCCGTAAACATCCTTATTGTCTTGGCTATTGCCTACACCGTTGGGAGGGGTGGTCGCAGCGGGGATACCAGCTTGGTTGGTGGCGGTGTTGCTGGTGAAGGCGGCTGCCAATGAAATGACAGTGGGTGGGGTAATTGGCATACCCTGGTTAATGCCATTGGTGTTGCTGGAAGAAGTCATGGCAAAAATTGCCCCACCTTTGCCTTGACCGGAGTTTCCGCTTGGGCCTGTGCCGCCTGTCGCTGAGTTGTTAGTAAATATAACGTTGTTGAGGGTTAAAGAGCCTTGGCGGATAAAGACAGCGCCCCCCAAGCCAGCACCACCGCCGCCGCCGCCGCCAAAGCCGCTAAAGCCGCCGCCGCCGCCAAAGCCGCCGCCAAAGCTGCCGGAACGACGGCCGCCGCCGCCGCCAAAGCCGCCGCGGCCGCCCCCGCCGCCGCCATCGCCGCCGCCGCCGCCAAAGCCGCCAAAGCCGCCAACGTCGCCGCCGCCGCCGCCGCCGCCGCCAAAGCCGCCGGCACCACCGCCACCAAAGCCGCCGTTGCCACCAAATATCCCCCCACTACCACCGGTGCTGTTGGTACTGCTACTGCCGGTGCCACCACCGCCGCCGTCGCTACCAGTTCCACCATTTCCCCCGATGGCAAAGTTGTTCGTGAACTTCACATTATTCAGCGTCACCGTCCCGTCAGAAATGAACAGTCCGCCCCCCATACCCGCAGCCCCGCCACCGCCACCGAAGCCATTTCCGCCTTCCGCCCGTCCCCCCGTAATGGTGAGGTTAGATAAAGTGACACTTCCAGACTTGATAAAGAAGGGACGAACATCCCCGCTATCATTTGTACCGCTATTAGTGCGATCCCCACTGACACTATACCCACCGCCATTAATTACAATATTGCTGTCAATGGCGATGGTGGGAGGTAGGCTGAACACGACATCATTTCTCAGGGTAATAATGTCATCGCCGGGTGTGGTATTTGCTTGATTAATTGCCCAGCTTAGGGTGTTATTTTTCCCCCCTGAACCCGCATCGGTGATGAAGGTGACATCAAAATTTGCCAAGCTAAAGTCATAGTTTTGCATTCCCTCAGCATTAAGGGGATTTGTGGCTTCAATGCTGTCGGTTTGTATTTCTAAATCCCAATCTGCCCCTAATTTTGTACTCCCGGTTTTGTCGTTACTTGCAGCAATATCCGCCCCTGTGATTTCGCTGAGTTTTTTAATAAAAGATATCCCCTCTGCTTCTCTTGTGAAGGGGGATTGTGATTCTTCTTGGCCCTCTGTTGAAGAGATGAGGGCAGGAGCTCCCACTAAATCACAGGCATACAATAAAATATCGGCATTTTCACTCAAATTTACTTGCCATTGCTGCAATAAATTTGAGTAGCTTTCTAAGTTTTGGCTGTTAAGGTAGGTTGCACCAAGTTTTAAACTGCCCTGGCTGCCGTGTGAAAGAATATGAACAGCGCTAAGATTAGAAGTGCTGGCCAGTATTTCTGTAATTTGCTCAACGCCATCGCGGGTTTCATCCAGCACCACAACTTGCGTATCTGCGGGTATGTCGGCGACGAGTTGATGGTAATTTTGTACAGTCGAATCGACGATGAGAATTTGCTTGGCTGCGAGATTCATTGATTCAGTCATGATTTTAGTGGGAAATTAAGTGATAAAAAAGATGATTTTTTGTATCGGAGATGTGCTAAGTTCTGAAGAGTTAAACTGGGAACTTCTTAGATTATAAACTGTGAGTTGGTTGATGGCAACATTTCTGCGGGTGTGGGGGATTCGTGAAGGATAACCTGCAATTAAAAGCCGATTATTCTCTGGTTAACGAAGTCAATAAGGTTGTAATACAAGCTCTCTGGCGTCCACAACATTTTCAATCAGACTATTAGGAAATCGTTAACATCAATTAAGCTGGCATTGACTCCAGTTAACGAAGCAATTACTTCTCCGCTTCCTGTCAACTTAATCAGCGCGCTGTTATTGTTCTGACTTATTTCTAACTGGTTAAAACTCAGACCCCCCGATAATCCTATGAAATCCTGACCTTTAACAAAATCAGAGATAATATCGAATCCGCTGACGACTCCTAAGACAAAAGTGTCGTTGCCCAAACCTCCGATGAGGCTGTCATTCCCTAAATTTCCCGACAAGAAATCATCGCCAACGCAGCCGAGTAAGGTATCATTATCTTCACCGCCGTAAATTGTATCGTTTCCTTCGCAGCCGTCGATTAAGTCCTTATTCTCGTTGCCGCTGAGGAAGTCATCTCCTGCACCGCCGCACAAAGTATCGTCTTCGAGTTGTCCGAAGAGAGTATCATTGCCTTGGCTGCCGAGAATTAAATCCTGAGCTTTTCCGCCCAATAGGATATCGTTTCTTTTGCCACCGTCGATAAAATCATTACCTCGATTGCCAAAGATTAAGTCATCATCTTCTTTGCCGTTAATTGCATCGCTGCCCTCATTTCCAAAGATAATATCTTCGCCAAAACCACCAAGTATGATGTCGTTTCCTTTGCCGCCAAATAAGAGGTCGCCTCCCCTGTTGCCGTCAATGAAGTCATTGTCTTCATTGCCGTTGAAGATATCCTTAAGTTCGCCACCAAATAGGTTATCATTGCCACTTAAAGCATCGAAGATATTGGGACTGTTGCTGCCAAAATAGGCGTCATTCCTGGGAGTGCCAATTACAAGGTCGGGATCACCATTGATAATATTATCAATTTGTTGGTTGGGTTGGTTGAGATTGGGATACTCAATTTGATCGCAAATGCACTTTGTATCGGGAATGTTACCAGGCGTCGGCGTGGGTACGGGTTCCGGCGTCGGCGTGGGTACGGGTTCCGGTGTCGGCGTGGGTACGGGTTCCGGCGTCGGCGTGGGTAAGGGTTCCGGCGTCGGCGTTGGAGTTGGAGTTGGAGTTGATGTGGTTGTGACTGTGGCCGCTATGGGGAAATCAAAGGGATTTTCGTCACTATCATCATTGACAAATTGCAGCCTACCTGTTTTATTTCCTGCTGCTGTCGTATCTACTTGCAGAAGCAAATTAGCACTCGCGCCAGGGGCAACAGTTGCAGGTAAGCTTCCGACTAGGCTAAATCCGGTTGGTAAGGTAAGGTTGCTGAGGTTTAAAACTCCTGTACCGAGATTTTTGACGGTAAAGGTTTTGTTGAGAGTCCCGCCAATCGTTGCACTGCCAAAGTCGATCGCACTTATAGTACCATCAACTATATCTGTTGTCCCGTCTAGGACTTGAATTTCTGGTAATGGTGTGGCTGTGACTGTGGCCGCTATGGGGAAATCAAAGGGATTTTCGTCACTATCATTATTGACAAATTGCAGCGTACCTGTTTTATTTCCTGCTGCTGTCGTATCTACTTGCAGAAGCAAATTAGCACTCGCGCCGGCGGCCACAGTTGCAGGTAAGGTTCCGACACTACTAAATCCGGTTGGTAAGGTAAGGTTGCTGAGGTTTAAAACTCCTGTACCGAGATTTTTGACGGTAAAGGTTTTGTTGAGAGTCGTGCCAACTATGACGCTGCCAAAGTCGATCGCACTTATAGTACCATCTACTATATCTGTTGTCCCGTCTAGGACTTGAATTTCTGGTAATGGTGTGGTTGTGACTGTGGCCGCTATGGGGAAATCAAAGGGATTTTCGTCACTATCATTATTGACAAATTGCAGCGTACCTGTTTTATTTCCTGCTGCTGTCGTATCTACTTGCAGAAGCAAATTAGCACTCGCGCCGGCGGCCACAGTTGCAGGTAAGGTTCCGACACTACTAAATCCGGTTGGTAAGGTAAGGTTGCTGAGGTTTAAAACTCCTGTACCGAGATTTTTGACGGTAAAGGTTTTGTTGAGAGTCGTGCCAACTATGACGCTGCCAAAGTCGATCGCACTTGTAGTACCATCTACTATATCTGTTGTCCCGTCTAAAACTTGAATTTCTGGTAAGGGTGGGGCTGTGACTGTGGCCGCTATGGGGAAATTAAAGGGATTTTCGTCACTATCATTATTGACAAATTGCAGCGTACCTGTTTTATTTCCTGCTGCTGTGGTATCTACTTGAACAAGCAAATTAGCACTCGCGCCGGCGGCCACAGTTGCAGGTAAGTTTCCGACTAGGCTAAATCCGGTTGGTAAGGTAAGGTTGCTGAGGTTTAAAACTCCTGTACCGAGATTTTTGACGCTAAAGGTTTTGTTGAGAGTCCCGCCAACTGTGACGCTACCAAAGTCGAGATTACTTGCAGTACCATCAACTATATCCGTTGTCCCGTCTAAAACTTGAATTTCTGGTAAGGGAGTTACGTCATTATCGGTATTAGTCACCGCCACATCGGCTGGATTAACTCCGTTGTAATTAGTGTCGCTACTGGTAGCGGCGGTGGTGACAATGTTATAGGCTTTATTCCCATCTACTAGATTGTCATCAACTCCCGCTGCGGTGACTGTTTGGGGAGTATTCCAATTAGCAGAGGTGAAAGTGACAGAAGTTGGGGCAACTGTTCCTTCGGCGGTGTTATCGCTGGTTAAACCTACAGTCACATCAGCCGTAGGTTGACTCTTGAGTTGAACTGTAAATGTGGCTTTACCACCCGCCTCAGTTGTAGTTAATCCTGTGGTGGGTGTGATAGTAATACCAGCAGTGTCGTTGTCAGCAATCGTCACACTTTGATTAGTGGTAGTTCCTAATCCTATCCCGGATGACGGGTTGCTAATTGTTAGACTAGCTGTTTCATTGCCTTCGATAAAATTATCATCATTAACAATGACAGTTACTTGCCCCGTTTTACTGCCATCTGGTATCGTGATTTGAGTGGGAATAGCAGCAGTAAAATCCGCAGCGCTAGCAGTACCAGTTAATGCTAAATTAACTGTTTGAGCGCCGACGACATTACCTTCAGCAGTAGCGGTAAAGGTAATAGCAGTTTTCCCGGATTCGCTGGCCGTAGTTGTGCTGGCAGTGAGGTTAACTTTCGGTACCGAAATGGTAATATTAAAAGTAGCTTTGTCCGAAAGGTCAACACCACCATTCAACGTGCCGCCGTTATCTTGCAGTTGTACTTCAACCGTGGCCGTTCCCAGTTGACCCTTGGGAGTGTAGGTGAGCGTGCCATTATTTGCTACAGTTGGTGCTGTGGTAAATAAGCTGCTACCGCTGGTAATGTTAACAGTGTAATTCTTAACAGCTTGAGTGGTTTCATTGGGGCCTAAATTAATGGTGTTTGCCCAACTTGTGACCGTTTGAGTTGTGTTTGTCCCCAATGTTAGGGTTTGATTGCCTAAGTTACTGAAACTGGGTTTGTCATTAACTGGATTAACGGTAATGGTAAAGTTTTTTACTGCGGAAGTATCCACACCGCCGTTAGCTGTGCCGCCGCTGTCTTGGACTTTTACATCAAAGGTGGAAGTGCCGAAGGCGTTGGCTGCGGGAGTGTAGGTGAGGTTGCCCTTTGCATCTATTGCTGGCGATACTGCAAATAACGCAGAGTTGCTGATGTTGCTAACAGTGTAGGTGGCGGTTTGGGTGGATTCGTTGGTGGGGCCGGCGTTGAAGGTGCCCCAACTCGTTACTGTTTGCGCCCCAGAGTCTTCATTTACTGCGGCTGGGCTGGTGGCGGTGAAGCTGGGAATGTCGTTGACAGGGGTAACGGTGATGGCTGCAGTGTCGGTGGCAGCGCTGACACCTATGTTGATGTTGGCCTTGGATGTGCTGCCATTTGTTCCAGTTATTTGATCCCAGGCGCGGAAGGTGATGGCGTTGGTGACGGTGCCGTTGTAGTTGGCGGTTGGTCGGAAGTAAATGCGGGTATTGGTATCGCGGGTGAGTAGGCGAGCACTGATATTGGAGACTTCACCTAAACCGTTCCAAGTAGTACCGCCATCGATGGTGTAGAACCAACTGCCGTTGGTGGTGTCGGCGGCGGTGATGGCGATGCCTGCCAATGCGCCAGTGTTGGGGTCGGTGATGTTTGTACCTGCAATCGAGGAGATGAGGGTGCCGACAGCGCCAGTGGGTGCAACCGCATCTTCTAGGATGGGATTGAGGGTGATGGCGGTATCGGCAAGGACGGGGGCGGTGTTGATAATGGTCCCGTAGATATCGTTATTATCTTTGGTAGTGCTTGCGTTCTGAGCAGCAGTATTACCGCTGGTGCGGAGGAACCCAAAGGCGCTGACAGTGGGTAGCGTAGCTGGCATTCCCTGGTTGTTGCCGTTGCTGTTGGTGGTGGAAGCCATTACAAAGATGGCACCGCCTAAGCCTTGACCGGGATTCGCGCCAGTGCCACCCGTCGCTGAGTTGCTAGTAAAAGTGGTGTTATTTAGGGTTAAAGAACCCGTGCGGATGAAGATAGCACCTCCCATACCAGCGCCGCCAGCGCCACCGCCATTGCTAGCGCCGCCAGCGCCACCGCCACTGCCGCCACCGCCGCCACTGCTGCCGCCACCGCCACTGCCGCCGCCACCGCCAAAGCCGCCGCCACCGCCATTGCCACCACCACCGCCACTGCCACCGCCACCGCCAAAGC